>Ga0316187_10000225_pt1 | contig 41082 bp, 58 predicted proteins | sample CroRivburrow1_MG_FD_204927 | JGI IMG/M metagenome (GOLD analysis project Ga0316187, IMG submission 204927) | Coastal sediment microbial communities from Maine, United States - Cross River worm burrow 1 | ecosystem: Environmental > Aquatic > Marine > Coastal > Sediment | place: USA: Maine... | reverse complement strand
CAGCATTTGCATAGGACGCTTCGGAGAAGTTGCCCATGTAGACAGGAGGAACGTGGAACATGGAGCCGATCTTATCTCTCGAGAAGCTCTGCTGCTTCAGGAACTCCATGTCTTTGGCGTTGATTCCAATCTTCTCCAGCTTCATATTAGCACCGATGATACCGATGCCGTGCTGGTTCTGGACTCCCTTGAACTCTCTCTGTAGCATCCTTCGCACCCGATTGAGCTGGGTGTTAGAGAGGGGCTCCTCGGGAACCAGGAGAGCAGAGGGGATGGCGTTGTTGGTGAAGAACGCTGTGTTGAATTCCTCTGCTTGGATGTCAAGGGTGATGGCCCTACGTGCAGCCTCGATCCTACCTACACCCATCATAGGGTTGTTAGGGTTAGGATACTTGAGGTGAACGATCTCACTCGGGTCATAGTTCTGCACCTGACCATCGAGTAGATGATAGGAGTAGCCTTTCACCTTCACGACAGGATCAGGGATGGGCTCCATTCTGGACGAGTCCAGGGCATACAGATTGATAGGTGTGCCCGCTTGGTCCTTGACAATGAGCCAATAGGCGTTGCCAGTCAGCTCGAGGAAGGTGCGCGTCAGCCCAACGAAGTTAGCTCCGATGTCGTGGGGGTTAGGAGCACTGAGCATACGGAGAATAAGGTGATCAGGAAACTCCTCCCCGCTCTCCTTGTGCGCTACCTTGAATGGAACAGAGGCCAGGGTAGATGACAGGACCGAGACAGCCATGTGCACCCACGCGACATGGGCATACGTCTGTTGGTAGGCCCCATAGCTCTGGCCCACTTCGGATGTCATTGTCCCGCCGATGTCTGGGCCGTAAGGCTCGTCGGTGGTCTGGTTCCTATTCTCTACGGGCATGTGCGGGGCAATGAATGCTGCCAGAGCTTGCCTGAGTTTTTCAATGACGTTCATCTTGACCCTGTAAAGGAGAGGGGGGCATGAGGGGTAGGCGACGTCCAGGGCCGCTGATGTAGAAGTCAGAGCCGCGAGTTAGTAACCTACTTGAAACACCGCTATTCCGTAGTTAGATTTCTACTTCTTACTTGGGCTTTCATGGCATTGTCAAATGCCCCATGCCCCAACGTTCTCTTCACTGTGGACCCCATATCGCATCGCGTCAAGGGGGTCATTATCAGAATCTACATAAATTTCCTTCACGTTCTCGCGACCCTCCTGCCACACGACATCTTCAAGGGTGCGGATCAGCTCGACACAGGAGGGGTCGATTGTGATGCGCCTATGGCTGGGTGTATGCGGGTGCTTGGCTAGGAACATACGCTTCACGGAGCGGATACCATCCTCGATATCCTTCTTGGCGTTGCGAGTATCTATGCCCTTATCCCACATGGCCCGCCGATCCTTAGCGTCATGGTCAGCCCACGTAGTCTCGATACGTTCTCTAAAGCCCTTGATGTGCTTGATGTGGGTATCGATCAGCTCCTTCTTCTTGTAGTACTCCCGATAGAAGTAGTAGTTGCCATCATGATCCTTGGCATACCAGAGACAGACGAAGGGGTTCGTGTACCCGAAGTCCACGCACCTGTAGTATCGATAGCCCCTCTTACGGAGAACGAAGCGACAGGGCTTGACGTGTATGGCCCTTGAGAACTCCTGGAAGCAGCGACCACCGCGAGCATCGGGTATACCCTTCACCTGCTCGTTGTAATCCTCCTTGGTCATCTCATCTTCATCGGGGTCATCGATGTTGTGTGGGTTGTCTCGAGAGTCCCCATAGAAGGCGTGCCACTTCGAGTTGGGCGGGTTACCTAGCTTGGCCTTCTTATAGACCCACCCGAACCCCTTCGGGCTGGTGCTAAAGACGGCTATGCCTTTACGGGTATGAAGCCTCATCCGGAGATAGCGGGCCCAGGCGGACGAGTGCATCTCTGCTGCCTCAGCCATGATGACCCAGTCTAGCTCTTCGCCGAGCAGGTTAGACATCTGCCCGACCTTCGCCGTCTTGACTTCGACCGTCGAGCCCCAAGGGAAGCGAAGGAAGAAGTTGCCCTGCCTCACGTTGTAAGAGGCTTCGAGGGTGGGCAAGCCCAGCACCTCAATCAGATCGTGCCAGATGTAGCGGAACTCCTTCTCACCTAGCTGGTAGGTAGGGGCCACGATCCACCCGTTTGTATTGGGTGTCAGGATGATGGGCTCTACCTCTCGAGCAGCGGAGCAGGACTTACCCCAACGTGACCCCGCAAAGGTGATGCGGAAGCGGGCCAAGGAACGATGAAATGCCAGCTGCCCGGGATGAGGGGTGTAGCCAATAGACTCAAAGTGCTTCCACTTGTCCACTCCGCCAAAGTCTGGGGGAGGGTTTATGATGAGGTCTTGACGTATGGGATGCTGGTATACGTGGCCCGCTACCTTGTGTCCGACGGGGTCGGCGTACCCATGGTGAAGGGGATGGTTGACAACATCGAGTTCGTCGGGGATGACGAGCTTACTTGGTAGTGGAAGTAGGAGTGACATTGTGTAGATGCGCGTGGTAGTTGTTGTGCTGAACCTGGGGCCCCTTAGCGAGATGGGCCTTATACTCTGGGTCATACCCTTCCAGGTATGCCTTGATAGCTCCGAGGTCTCCCTCTTTCACCAGGTTACGGAGGGCGGCGCGGGCCTCTCCTACATGACGGGTGGACTCGGCGGCAATGATGGAGTCCTTCCAGCACCGATATCCTTCGCTCAGGCACCAAGCCCTGACCTTCTTCAGTGTGATCTTGAGCTTGCGTCGTGCCTTTTCAGCGGGTAGGCCAGAGGCAAGGAGCAGGACATACTGCACCTGCGGGGCCGTGGGCTGGTATTGCGTAGCCAGTTGGGTCTTGAGATCGGTGAGTGGCTCATCGAGCTTCTCTGTTATTGGCTGGGCGCGTAGTGATGTTGGTCCTTTCATGTCGGGGTCCTCCTCGTGGGGGGCTCGGGACAGGGGTAAAGGTGGAGGGCCTCACGCCGAACCAAGACGTATAGAGGCCCTCCGGTTGCCGTCTCTCAGCCCATGCAAGATATAACGGCATGAGCGGGGGGGCAAGGGATGGGTTATGAGATATATTATATCAGGTGTATAGAGACTATAAGAGAGAGAGAGAGAGAGAGAGAGAGAGAGAGAGTATTAGTAGTAGAGATAATAGTTTAGGGTGTCATTTTTAGGTGTGTTGATGGGCTTACGATTTCTCGTGGGTCACCCACGATTTATAACCCCGGGGGTGGCTCATAGTGGCTCATGTTCATATCCACTGAAGTCTCCGGCTGTTCATATCCATTGAACGAGGTGGGAGTGGGGTCGGGGTGTGGCGGGCCCCTTCCTTGAACCGATGACTCCCCCCTTATATATCAGATACAAAGTAGTCCGCCCTCTTCAGTCCAAATGAACAGACACGAAAAAAGGGCCACCCTTTACGGGCGACCCTTCCGGGATCATGTCGGGATCATGTCCTTTCGAGAACCATGTCCAGGAGGTCGACCGGCCTTTCCGAGCAAACCATTTCAAGGTAGTCGATCCATTCCAGATCCGCAGGGTCGGACAAGAATAGAAGGGCGGCGATCCGGACCATGTTGGCCTTGATGGTTTGGAATTCAGAATTCCTAACCAACTCCTTATCGTCGGCCCCTTCCGGTATCCGTTCGGCCATCATGGCATTCCCAGCTTCAAGAAGACTGACCCTGTCCATGAACGGAAGGTGGTCGGGCTTGGCGAATGAAGGTCCGTACCCTCGAGCCTCATCATGGAGAATGCGGGCGAATTGATAGCGGTAGTCGGAAGGATACAAGGGGGCTTGGTCCTGACCGTATGGCCTGACCTTTACGAGCGACGGTTGCCGTCCTTCTGATTCATCGTTCTTGCGTAGGTCCGAAAGGGAGGGGCCGGGCCAGGACAAGCGGGCGGCCTGACCGGGAGCGGCCTTCTTGGCCGGGACGTATCGGGGAAGGCCCCGTCCAATGTCGGCCTTGTCGTCGTCGGGTCTGATATCGTCGTTCATCGTTCAATTCTCCTGAAGTAAAAGGAAGGCCGATTCCCCGTAAAGGGGAACCGGCCTAGGTGGTGGTTCTAGCCTTCCTTCTTGTCGGCGTCTGGCCTGACCGCAGTCTTGAATTCCTGACCGCCGATCTTGACGATTGCGAAACCGTCCTTGACGGTGACGGGAACCTTGCCGAGTTCGGGCATTTCGGAAAGGCGGATTCCGGCGGCCCTGAGAATCCGGCGGATGGCCTTGCCAGTCAAGGCGTTGGGAACGTCGGTCAGGCCAGTCCTGACCTTCTTGGCCGGGACATCGATATCGTCGGCCTTGGTAACAGTCTTCTTGCTGGCCTTCTTGACAGGAGCGGCCTTCTTGACGGTCCGCTTACTGGCCTTCTTACTGGCCTTCTTGACGGGGGACTTGCGAGTGGACTTGCGAGTGGACTTCTTTGCTGTGGTCGTCATTGTTCATTCCTACTGAAGTGGTCCGAATGGACCGGGTTTGGCCTTCCTTCTTGAAAGGCCGAAAGGTCCTGACCGAGAATCGGCCAGGGCATAACGGTTGCCTTGGAACGGGTCCAAGGCGATTCGTCGTCCGAATTGTCAAGGCCGATTCAAGTGAACCGACAAAGTGATTATCGGACAAGGGCGGGAATTATTCAAGGGAATCGGCCTTATTTTCACCTCCAATCTCATTTTCTTTTCCGCCCTTGTTAGGTATCTGTTATCCCCTAAATCGCTGCTCAAGGCACGGGTATTGCAACCCTAAAAAGGCCCAACGCATGGCACCCTTCTTGCAACCCGACCCAGGCACAATTCCTACTCAAAATCTCCGGAATCCCCGCCCTGGCCCAGCACGGATGGCCCTCTTCTTGCAACCGAAAATTCCAGCACAGGAAACCCGGAATTCGCCAATCCGCCCAGCCCGGATGGCCCCTTTATTGCTACACCTAACAAAGCCCATCACAAGCACCGAACATACCCACAACCGAACAAACGCCATCACAGGCACCTAACAAACGCCATCACGAACCCCTTACAAACGCCATACGGTCAGGACCTCACCTTGCCCCTAACAAACGCCATCACAAACACCTAATCTACCCCAACCCCGAACAAACACCAAACACAGGGAAAAACTACATTATGTTCGGAAAGTGTTCGGTCCTATTGGCACGGGTTTTGACAGGACCTAACATTCCCCACACTGACAGAATCACACCTAACAAAACCCGAACCCGGACAATTTGTCACTGACACAATGTCACCGACATTATGTCACTGACAAAATGTCCCTGCCACTTTGTCACCTAACAGGCCCCTAACCCTGCCACTTTGTCACCTAACGGACGCCGAACCGAACACGCACCTAACTCAATTTTTTCCCTTTTGGCGAGCCAGTGTGTCTCGTAAAGTTTTTTCAGTTTCGTGTTTTTCACTCGAAAAGCCCTCAAAAAAGGGCTTTTCTAAATAGGTCCTAAGAAATCTCCACTTCTCAGGTCATGTATCCATACCTAAGAGATTGGCGATTCCCAGCACGTGCCAAACTGGATGCACTCATTCAGGCCCTGGACCCTCCTTTCAGGACCGATCCGAAAGATCCGTCTGAGGAGCCTTTACAGGCACATACAGAACAGATCCAGTGAGAACCCAGGAGATTGCCAGACAAGGTGTCTTGAACATATACCCCTTTACCCACGATAGGAGCTTCACAATCGAAGCATACGTCATCTGGGTGTTCTGGCTCTGGTTCTACTTCGCGGCGTTCATGAGACATTTCTTATACTCCATTCTAGGGAGATCACTCTTTTCAAAAGTCCCCCAGAAAACACCCCGGGGGTAATACCTGTGCATCATATCACAAAAAAGTCCCCTTACCAGAGTACGGAGGGCCTCTGATAAGGGGACAAGCTGACGACCAATCAGCGTGTGTACCTACGTGATCTTGAAGGTGTCTCCTGACCGTTCGATGGAGGCAAAGGTTCGCCTCTTTGGGTGGTCGAGACATACAGCGATCTGGTGCCCTACTGGAAGATCGTTGAGACAGAAGGGCCTACCCCCGCGAATGGGGTTGAATACTGAGGGATCAAGAAGAATGATGCCCTCCGTTGTCCCTTTGGAGCAATGCTCTTTCAGGGCCTTCTTGGTTAGCGGTGAGCTATGTAGGAGGAGGGTCATCGGATCAGGCGTTGAGTTCGATGGTGTCCTTACCGACCTTGCAGGTCATCTTGTCACCCTTGATGGTGACGTCGATGGTCTGCCCTTCGGGAAGGTCAGAGAGCTTGATGTCGCGTGCTCTCAGTGCTCGACGCATTCGCTTGCCCTGATCTGGGGTGATGTCTCCGACAAGGACCTTCTTCCGGCCCCGCTTTCCGGCGGGCTCCTTCTTGTCGGCCTTGCCGCCCTTCTTCTTGCTTGATGCTGCGGGCTTCTTTGCTGCCTTCTTGGCTGACTTCTTCTTGGCTGCCATGGTTCTTACCTCTGTCTTTTCTTCGGATTGGGAAATGAACGAACAAGTGATTTTAGATATCACTGATTACCCTGTCAATACCTATCTGCCCTAAAATGTCTGCTTCAGGAAACCCCAGAAGTCGTCGATTGTAGTCGTCAACCAGACCGTAGAAGGTAGGATAGCTGGGCGCCATATCCTGACGTTCCTAGAACGATCCCCATCTACCAGGAGACCTATACCCCCTGCTCGATTGATGTCGGCGAGGTTGGCTAGCTGGTGGGGCTTAGCTCCTAGATAGCCTGCCTCATACTTGAACTCCAGTGCGAACATCTGGTGGTCTAGTAGACAGATACAGTCGAAAGGGAGAGAGATCCCTGCCTTACCAGCCTGGGTGGGAATGTTATACCACCATGCCCTTTCAGGGCGAAGCTTGAAGATCTTCTCTACGAACAGTGTTTCGGGTTTCTTAGCCATAGCTCTCAGTCTTGGTAGGATGCAGGGACATAGAGGGATATCCAACGTGGTACTCCGTCTTGTATACCCCATCGGTGGAATCGTGTGCTTGGTAGTAGGAAGTCAATGAGATGCCTACAAGAAGGATCGAGGCTACCTATGTAGTGCACTTCCTTTACCTGACCTTGAATCAGGAGACGGGTGCACATAGGGCAAGGTGGGTGGGTAACGAATACTTTGCTGCCCACGATATCCTTGTAGTCAGCAAAGAGGAGAGCATTCATCTCCGCGTGGATACAGGCCCCTTCTTCGAGGGACGTATTGCTCTTGACGGGCTCCCCTCTATCGTCGGCCAGCATCCTTCGGAGACATACATCATCGTTGTCGCACTTGCGAGGGTGAAAGTTGTATCCAGTAGAGACTACCCTACCTTCGTTGATGATAATGCACCCAACGTGTCGTCTGGTGCATGAGCTGGCCTCTTGTGTAGTCAGTGCCAGGTTCATGTAGTAATGTGTGCTTGCCATTAGTTCATCTCCTCGGGTGGTATAACTCTAGGGTCTTTCTTTTCTCCGTATGTCCGTGTCAACGAATTGATTGCTGCTTCTCCCCTTACTATGACTACGGCGAACTTGTTATCCCCATCGTCAGGAAGAAAGTCGGGAGATATGTCGAACTCGGTAAAGGCCGACTCGGCGACTCCGATAGGGTTGAAGAGTATATAGGAAAGGAGCTTACCTACTACTGCGTTGAAATCCATCATTAGCTTTTCTCGTGAAACAGGCCCGACGATACTGTGAGGGGTAGCTTGAATAGCTCCTTCTCTTCCATCATCGTGCCTATGGTCTTGAGCTTGGCCTTCTCCCGCTTGGGTACTCGGAAAACCCCTTCGTCATGGATACAAGCAACGATGCGTGCATCCGATTTACTCTTGAGTAGCATCTTCCAGATAGCTACTAGAGCTTTCTTTAGTATGTCAGCACCTGATCCCTGAATGTAGTAATCAAATGCCTGATAAGCCTCCATGGTTCGTAGCTTACGTCCGCAAGCAGTGTATATCTTACCCTTCGTTTCCATCTCCCTCTTGATCTTTCTCATGTAGCGAGAGATGTGAGGGAACCCTTCGTTCAATCCTCTGATGACTGCCTTACCCTCATCGACAGTTACCCTTAGCACTTCTGCCATGGTGTCCCCTCCACCTCCATACATCCAGCAGTAGATAACTACCTTGGCATGATCTCGAGTAATGCCCACTCGTTTGGATGTTAGGGTATGAGGGTCTCCGCCTTCGTTGAATATATTCATGAGGACTTTGTCCCCCGCTACTGATGCCCCCATGCGTAGCTCCATCTGATCGAAGTCGAATGAGTATAGATCTCCGCCATACTCTTCTCCGGACAGGAAGGCCAGACGAACGAAGTGCGGGGCTCCTGGTATCTGTTGCAGGTTAGGTCGCTTACAGCTCCAGCGCCCGGTCTTGGCTGTGAAGGGTAAGAAGCTGGCGTGGACCTTGCCATCGTATCGAGCGAAGTTAGCAAGACTCTTTACAAACCCTAGATCCTTGATCCACGATCTCCAGACGAGGCAATCCTCCATCCATTGCACTGCCTTCTTTGCCTTCTTGCCCTTCTTCTTTCGGTGATAACCAATGTTGAGCTTGAGCCATCGTTCAGCAGATGACCAATCCCCCTTCTTGCCTCTCACTTGGCCGGGCATGGGCTTGATGAGTCCTTTTTGCTCATCGTTCCCCCATAGATAGAGGGATACCTGCTTCGGACTATTGGGATTCACTCCGTCCAGTCCTGGGGTCAATCCCTTGATCTCCTGATTCGCCTTTACGAGAAACTGTAGTACCCACTCATAATCCAGTTCCGGTGCCCCGTCGTCCATTTCACATAGGACAGGTAGTAATGCGAGTTCGCAGTCCCTATAAGTATCCCACCATTCTGCCCTGTCTCGACGACCTATGTAATGATGGTATAGGAGATAGGTGATCTCGGCGTCCCGAGCGTTATACTTCTTGAGCTCCTCGAGTTCGAGTAGCCAGGGCTTATCAACATCCAGCTTCTCCATCTTGCAGTATCGTTTGCCCAGGTTATCCAAGCCCACGGATTGCTCGAGATTATTAGCGCATCGAGCCATCGAGATAGTGTCATGAATGGGGCCCTTGATTACAGAGATGGGCCCCCTCATGAGCATGAGAACGTCAAAGGCTGCATTGTGAAACACCTTTGCCGTCTTGGGGTTATTTAGCCTCTTGCATAGGGCTACTAGATCCCTACTATCATCCAGGACATATACCCTTGTGCCCTTGATTCCAGTGATGGCGCAGGTAGTTATCCTACACTGGCCGGAGTACCAGGGCTTGCCATTGGTTTCGATGTCAACTGCTTCTACGAGTTCTTTGGTGTAATTGGTAGGGGCAGAAAGGTCTAGCCCACCTAATACCCATCGTTTGAGCTCGGATGTCCGAACGTCGAAACCTCTGGCATAGCCCATTAGAATACTCCTGGTCGGGCGTCTTTGCTGTAGATGTGCAAAGAACCGATCTGGTGGATGAAGTTACCTTGCTTAGCTCCGATACCGTGGGCCACGTGCTGTAGCATCATGATCGCCAGGGCCATGTCGATAGGTAAGTGAGTGTGAATGTCACAGCTCCTCATTACGTAGATCACGTTCAGCTCACCGTTACGAAGCATGAACTGATAGTGCATGGAGCAGGGGATTCGTTTGATGCCCCCACGTAGCTTATCGTCTACGTGCTTGAAGTAGATCGGGACGACTCCTTGTCTGGAGTTCGGGTTCTTTCTCAGGAGCTGGATGACTCGTCCAATGTTGTCGTGCCCCAGTCGCTCGTTGTAGGTGTAATCGAACTTCCCATCTTCGTCGAGGAATTCTTCCCAGACTTCCATACGGAACTGGTGCGATATACCAGGGTTCAAGATGTCCTGAGAGATCCGGTCGGAGAACTCGTTTACACAGTAGTCCATGCCCTTAGGGCCTACGTTGGAGTCTACTGCGTTCCGAACGTCGGAGTAGGTAAAGGGGCCCTGGACCATGTAACTATAGCCCATGAGTTCCAGCGTGTTGTAGTCGCTGTCCTCTGCTACCTTCTTGTTCTGCATTGTCTCGGGATGGACACGGACCCCCATTTCATAGAGATCCCTTGTCACTTCCGAGACAGCTTCAGTGCATGTGCGGAAGATTCTCATGCGTTTGCTACTCCCGCTGTCTCGTTGCAGACGATGCGATTGCGACAGAGACGAGGAGCCGGGCCACAGGCAGTAATGATCTTGCGCTTGCCGGTCCGACTCTCAGGAGTCCTACCCATCGGATAGCCATCTCCCTTGAGCTTGGACAAGATAGCCAGACTGCTCCGACGAGTCACCTGCCTCTTGCAGTGTGAACAGATGCAATGGACGATGCCCTTGCCCTTCTTCTTGGATTTGGATAGCTTCATTAGTAATTGCTCCGTTGCCGAAACTTGTTGACGGCTGCCTTCTTGAAGTAGAGAGAAAAGATGTCGTCGGCATAGATCCCCGATAGGATCAAGAGCTCGATGAAGAAGTGGAAAGCATCGGCCAGCTCCTCTTGGTAGTGGTCGATGTCTGTCTCCATCATGCTCTGCTTCCATGCCTTGTTCTTGAGACAATTCATTGCCTCGAAGAGTTCTTCCACACAGTAGGAGTTCATGGCCTTGAGTTGGGCCTGACCCTTGTGGGAGTTGATGTCTACCGGAACGTTAGGGTCAAGGAGCGTTCCGTTGTCCAGTCCGATCTGGTGATACTTGTGCATCAGCTCCCGCTGCTTGGCGAAAATCTGTTCGAGCCGATCGCCTTCGGTTGCCTCGTCTGGGCAATCATGCTCTCCAATGTCGTTGATATTGACCATGCTAGTCTCCTTCTTTGGGGAATAGGTTCTCGAGAAGCATGATCCCAAGAAGCCCGTAGTTTGCAATGTCGATGAGCTGGTCGTGCATGTCATCTCTCCACTCGGCGATCTCGGTCAGCTCATCGAGATCATCCTTGGTAGCTACGAGGGTTCGTAACCGCTCGATCTTCATCTCCATCTTGTAGATGATGCTCATGTAACCACCCTTGGTGATTGAGCGGTTGCCATACTTCTTGTGCTTCTCCTGAAGCAGACGATGCATATCTCCTAGAACTGCGTTGCAGTTACTAGAGAAGTCGTCCATATACTCTTCACTAGGCATTGCCAAGCTCCTTCTTCCAGTTGGGGTTGATTGATCGCATCTTACGCCTAATACGCCGTTGCATATCTGGCGCAGCAGATTTCTTGAGTTCCAGGAGTTCTCCGATGCTATCAGGGAGACTATCCTGGAGATGTCTCTTAGCGCGGGGTTTCGTAACTCCTCGCTCGGCAAGTGTTGAGTCTCGTTTAGTCCTTGCTCGTTGCTTAGGTGTCTTGTCATGGTCGAACAGATCTTCGACTTCGGCGAGAGCATTGACAAGAGCTTGAACCGTAGTCGCTCTGTCTCTGTCGTCATACTTGACTTCATGCGTGTTACACAATGCCTTGAGTTGAGCCTTAGTGAGTTTCTTGAATGCTTGTGCCATAGCTTCCTCTGGTGTAGGCATGTCAGCCCACATGATGCGCCTACTCATGGAGACGGGATTAGGTTCCTCGCTACCGGAGCAGTAGGTTTCATAGGCTATGTTGTTATATAGCCACTTCTTGGACAGGGTCCTCGGAGCTTCGAACTCAAAAACCCGGAGATACTCCGTTAGGAGTTCTCCGAGTTCCATAGACCTTAGCCCTCTTAGGTAGTGCTGTAGGTCCCAGGAGTTCATAGCTTCTTTGCCTTCTGGTAGATGGCCCTTCCACAGCTAGGGCTGAGGATCAGTTTATGGCCGACGTAGTGGCCAATGTCTTTGTAGACCACGAGCTTTCCAGTCTTATCGACGTAGGCTCTCCAGGGATGTCCTACAGTAGCCTGCTCGACGATACGTCGAAGCTTCTTTGCTCGGCGACCGTTCATGACCACTTAGCCCCGTCAGTGAGGATCATGGCATTGCCCACGATCTGGTGTCCGTCTGCGATGGACGTAGCTTCCTCATTGAAGGGTAGACCATGTATCTTCCCTTCTTCGTTGCATAGGAGCTGGCGTCCATCCCTGAGCTCGAGGAGCTGAACCATCCCGCCGACTTCTTTCTGGGCCTGTTCCAGAGTAGGTGCCCAGTGCTGGAAGTAGGTAGTGCTGGGTTCTTGGCCTTCCTGGAGTTCGGAGACATGGGCCAGGTAGCCGAAGGCTCCTATCTTGCCGTAGATTACTTCGTCGTCGTAGGGTAGGTGCAGAATCGTCTGCCGAGCGTAGTAGTTCGAGCAGGCGAAGTTTCCATTGCCCCTCTTCCAAGAGTATCCAGAGACCCTGTCCCACCAGTCTTCCACCACGAAGTCCAGGGTAGGTGCCCTGCCTTTGATCTCCAGCTCGAAGTTCTTGGAGGGGACGAGAACCGTCTTGCCCGCTAACAGATGGGGCTCAGGATGGATAGGCGTGGGATGACTACGCTTCATCTTTCTCGACCTCCCCTGCTCCTTCGAGCTCTATCATTGCGGTTAGCCCTTCCTGGAGCAGCTCTTCCGAGACTACCATCTTGAGCATGTCCAGCCGGAGCTTGACGTGAGCCTGGCCATAGCGCCATTCTCCGTTCTTGACATGACGGGGCCGAATCTCAAAGTTCGGCTTGGCCCCGTTCCAGGAGCAGATCATCACCTGGAGCCTGTGAGTCTCGTCGATCTCGATGTCCTGGATCATTACCAGAACTTCGCACTTGAACTCTCTGCTGTTAGCCATCGTGCTTTCCTTCGTGTGTAGTAAATTGAAACGTGATATACCTATCCTAAAGAATCATTTGACCCTGTCCAATCATTTTATCACCCAGGGTCAAACTTAGGGGTTAGATAACCATTTCTTCCCAGGGAATGAGTTTCGGTTCGATCTCTCCGCGTGTCCACATCATACACCGTCGGATGCTCTTGAGCTTACAGCTCTTCTCTGGGTCGCTAGTATCAACCTCGTTCATGAACTGGTTGTAGTACTGCCTCCAGGGTTTGCCTATCCGCTCATAGGCCATGCCACGTAGCACCTTGTGAACTCGTTTACCCAGGGGAATCTCGAGCATAGGTAGAAATAGTGTGTTGAGATAGAGTTTGTTGTAGTTGAAGTGGAGAGTAACTGGTCTGGGTAGTTCCGGCACAAGCTGGAGTAGACGGGTAAAAACCATAAGATCCACTGAATGTCTCCAAGTAAACTCTGTAGCTCGGAAGTAGACATTGATGTGGGTTCCCTTTCTTGGACTTTGCATAATGCTAGCTCCAATAAGGCAACCACCTTTTCCCGACATGCGAGCGACATCGGCGTTGTAAGTAGAGATGAAAGAGCACGTGCTATCTGTGTCGGTAGCGGCGTGTCGGAATCCATCGAGCAGTGCTTGGACATTGTATTGCTTCTTGAACAGGGTCCACTTGGTCTTGGTGTAGCAGAAGTGCCCCAAGCTCATCTGCCTGTTCTCGGGGTCACGGATGTGGATAGAAGATCCTGGGTAAAGGTATTGAACTCCTCGGATGTTCCACCGGGCCTCTGGGTGGGTTACCATCCAAGCAATCGCCTGGATATAGGCGTCCATCGGTGTATCGGCCCAGAGATCTAAATGCGTATCTGGGCTCTCAATCGGTTGAGTAAGGAGATGAAGGCGGGCCTTTTCATGTAGTTTCCGTGTCGCTTTGTCAAGGCCCTGTTCCTGACTAGCATCCCGATCATTTCTTTTGCTTCCCATTTTTCTGTCCCTGTGAAGTCTGAAAAATCAGATACGTTTACCTCACTGTTCTCGAGGAGTCCTTCGACTATCTCTTCCCAGTGACTAGAAGCGAGGATTTGTTCTTCGACTTCGTCTGGATCTTTCAAGGTGTTTGCTCGTCTCATCTGCCTAGAGTAGACATCATACCCGAGCGAAGATTTGTCATAAGTGTGCTTCAAGAAAGCTACCGCTTCCTTTACGTGACTCAACTCGACTACCAGTTTCTCTCCGTCTGGTGTCGAGAACCTACGTCCAGCGATAGCTGCTGCTACCCGAGCGATCTTGACTCGGATGTTCTCCTTCTGGACGAGCGGTAGTTGTGGGCTATAGTCCTTGGATAGCTCGAGGGCATACTTGGAGAGTATGGCCTTGGTAGCTGCTTTGGTGAACTCGATCTGCTCTGGCTTGCGTGACCAGCACCATAGGACTAAGTTGCGGTGTACCTCCTGAGGGTAGCTGATTTTCATAGTCTTTCTACGTGGCTTGTTCATCACCGCTGGATCGACTTCGCTATTGGCTACTGTCAATACGTAGTCGAACCTGGAGATATCCTCTGACTTGCCAATCAGCTCCCTCAATACGTCTACCCCACTAGCGTAGGTGTTCATCATGTTACCCGAGCGAGGGTTAGCCAGCCAGATAAGCCGGCACCTAGCGTTGGTTACTTGAGTGACTACCTTGACGAGCTCGGCCTTGCCCTCAGATCGGACTCGAGACATGCGCTCGATATCCTGGATCGATAGCCCAGAAGTCTCGTCGATGAACACTAGGCGTCGATCATGGCGAGCTACCATGCCCCAGTTCACCATCCATCGATCATTCACCTTGTGCAGCCCGCCTACTAGGCCAGCGAAGGTAGAAGCCTCACCAGTAGCTATTTCTCCGAGTCGGTAGAACTCGGAGAGCTTGTGGGCCACATTTGTTTTTCCTTGCTGTGTGTCCCCATATACCAGGGTCTCAAGCCAGCCTTTCCTAATAAACTCGTTATTGAAGTTGAAACTGAGCGGAGAGTGGTAAACAAGGTCAATGGCGGCATGGAGGTCGGGCCGTCCGACAATCTGAGTAACTTGTGAGAGTTCTTTCTCATACCACTCGAATAGGTCTCCAATATCACCAACTCCTCTGAGGTCCTCAAGCTCTTCTTCCGTGGGCTTGAAAGAGTCCAGAGCATCATACACAGACGTAGCCTCTGTAATAATGTGAACCGCTCGTTGACGGGCTGGTTCAGGTAGCAGAAATCCTCGGGCACGATACGTTCGGTTTGTATCGATACCGTGGCCGAGGAAGTATCCGACTCCAGAGACATTAGAACCCTCAGGGTCGTCAAGCGAGGGAGACAAGGTGACTTTCTCGACATTAGCTTTCTCCTCGTGGTGTATGACAATGCCACACTTAGGGCTAGGTATGTTACCAGCCCGCCTAACGAAGATCTCGAATGAGCTCTTCGACACGTCTACTAACTCTAACACCTGTTCTGAGGATAAGTTGAACTCTAGGATGTCGGTGAAGCCCTTGGGCTTTCGATGACACATCTCGCATATGTCCCTACCTCCAGCGCAATCTACCTTGACCTTCTTAGGAGCTAGGTAAGGACTGAGCTCCTTTCCGGAGATCATACAATCCATCTCCGTCAAGGTATAGTAGTGCTCTGCAAGAGACGCATCATTCAGGGACACCTGGATAGGAGTCTCTCCCAGGGCTCGTCCGTCTGTCCGGTTCACCAATAGGTAATCCGTGTCATTTACGAGCTCGAGAAAATCCTTAGCGGACGTTCTCATAAGGACATCACTAAGATCCTTCTCCTTGCCTTGGGTCGGTAGGTGCAGGACCTTTACGGACGACGCTGTAGCCATGAGCGACTGTCCGACCATAGCTCCCCACTTCATGCCGGGCTTGTCGGTGTCAGGGACTACGACTACATCCTTATTCATGAAGAGCGGTGTCCACTCCTCTTTCCAATGTGAGGCCCCTCCTGTGCTAGTGATGCCGTTGATTCCATGGGCTCTAGCACATAAGGTGTCGGTCTCTCCTTCACAGAGGTAAACCAACGATTGCTCGAGAGCTATGAGGGGGAATAGCCTAGCAGTTCCAAAGCCCTTCTTGTAGCTAACGACCTTGGCTCTCTTTGCTCCTGGTCGATACTTCCGCACGTTGACGGGCATTTGGGCCTCGTCAAGAATGGGGATGGTGTATTGTGTTCCGTTCCATCCTAGCTCATACTCTTTGATGTGAGCTAGGCCGATCCCTCGTGTCTCTTTGAGGAATAGTAGTTTCTCGGGGTCGTCTAACAGACGCTCATGCCAGAGGGTGATCTTCTTCTGGGGGACATAGATATCCTTCAAATACTCCTGTGCTAACTCCCGTAGCGCTGTAGTAAAATCTACTTGATGGGCATACTCATATGCCTGGACAATCGAACTCCCCTTGATACCGCAGCCGTGGCATTTGAACTTCCCCGTCTTATCCAAAGACAGGGAAGGGTTCGGGTCTTGATGGTCAGGATTGAAGCACTTGACTTTGGTGCCTTGCTTCCATCCTGATACCATCTCGACCCAGAACTCTGCGGGATCAATGGCTTCTACAAGCCTCTGCTTGAGTGCCATAAGATCCATGAACGTTCCTCTCTATCGGCGTGATTTCTTGGTCTTCTTCTTCGACTTCTTCGACTTCTTGGCCTTCTTCGTGGCAGGCTTCTCGTTGTCAGCACTGGACTGACCCTTGTAACGATAGCGTGGCCAAGAATCTCCGTCAGCGTTGGGCTTGTAGGAGAGCTTGAAGGAGACTTCCTTCCCGCGCAGCTCTTCGAGGTGATCCTCGAGATCGGCGAGTTCGAAGTCTTCGGTGTCCATACCGAGTTGGTAGAACGTCTGCTTCGCGATCTTGATTGACTTCGGTGTCAGCACAATGTTGTGCCAACAGAAGCGGTTCTCGAACTCAGGGTCGAGGATCTGATGCTGGAGCTTGACCATCGGATTGCCGTTGCTGGACTGCGTGAGCTCAACGTCGTAGATCGAAGCATTGTAGTCCCCAGCAGGTAGCTGCTCGAACTCATTCTTCGACCCATCGGTCTGGCCCCAGTCTTCGTCCATTTGCGCCAGGCGCTCTTCCATTGACAGATCGTCGTTTTGCTTCTTGCGACTCATCTCTTACTCCTGCCCTTCTTGGGGGCTTTCTTGGTTTTAGAACTAGTTTTACGAGATTTCTTTGGGTTACTATCGAGGAACCCGGAAATGAGGTCATATACATCCTGATCTTCGAAGTCGATCTCTCCAGGAAGGCTAGTGGCTTTACCTGCCCAGCTCTTGGCTTCGAACTCTACGGATGGTGTGAGAGCCATGACTCTCGTGCTGGTGATCTTCTTACTCTCAGGGTCTCGAGCATCCACCATTCTCATGTAGACCACGAAGTCGAGGATTCCATAGAACCACTCGAATGTCCCCTTCGAGAGCTTGGGAATGATCTTGTCGAGCTTGAACATCTTGGTCTTGACCTCACGAGTGGTTTCGTGGGCAATGAAGATCATTCCGTAGCCAAGGCCATCACTCCTCTCTAGGTTCATGAGCCCAGAGATCGCGCGTCGGAACTCCTTGCCTACGGCGCCCCAACCTTTACCCCACTCGAATGAAGAAGGGTGATTCCCGTCAAGGAGTTCTTCCATTGTCCACTCTACGCACATGTCGTAGAGGTCTTTGATTAGATCGAAGACAATGACTTCAACGTCGTGGTTACCTTCTTCAATCTCTTCGACCAGCTCCAGGAACTCGTCCCAGCTATCTACTCGGGCTTCTTTGACGTCTACCCAGCCCAGCCCTCGAGTCGTCGATACGAACAGTGCATTAGGGAACGTGGATGCTGCTTCTGTCTTGCCGATACCCGGCGGGCCGTAGAACATGAACATGCACTCGGCGGGTTCTCGGGTTATGCCCTTAGTCGTTTTCGGAATCAGGCTCATCGTCTTGGCCCTCCTGGGCCTCTAGTTGGGTGATATGAAACTCTATCCGGGCCACGTCTATCGGGGACAGGAATCCGTTTCGGTGATAGTAATCCCAATAGGGAGTAACGTCCAGCTCAGGGTATTTGTCTGCTTCTTCGAGCAGGGCCTCGTAGCGGTTCATAGGACTCCCACGAGGTTCTTTACTGACCAGACAAGCACCATCAGGAACAGAGCAGTGATGGACAGAGCTAGAATGCCCATGAGCAGATAGGTCCATAAGGTGACTACGACCTTAGTGATTTTATCTGTCATGATTCTTTCTCCTTATTGAGTTCAGCCAGCTGCTCCACCAACTGCTGCATTATCTCAGTTGCTCGTCTCAGTTCTTCCGAGGAGAAGGACAGAGCCTGAGTAATCTCTTCCGCAGCAGCCTTCATTCTATACCCCGCAGATTTGACATCTTCTGCTCCAATGAGGCTAACAAACTCGTTCATTAGATTTTCCTCCTCCGTAGTTCTTAGACATCGAGCAAGTCTCCTTCTGCCGAGATCTGGGGATCCCAGTAACTCGGTGGTCTTTGGTCGTAGAGGTTTCGATTTACGCGGTTCATTCCGTCAAGGCAGAGTGCAAGATACTCACAGCACATGTAGCTTTGAATGCACATGTTGGTGTTCTTCTTCCACTTCTTCCGAGCTTGAATCTCCTTGATCTCGTTGTATAGGTCGTCTTCCCAGGCGTCGAGCTTCTTATCCTCGATGGGGACGAAGAACGAGGTGAAGTACTTCTCCTGCTGCTCGATGTAGATATCTTCGAGTTCCTGGAGATACTCCTCGTATGTCTGTGTCTGCTTGTGGCGGATCTTCGTTATCCCTATGATGTTCATTTGGACGCCGAAGACAGGCTTCCCCTTCTTGTATCGCTTCCCTTGGAGAAATAGTCCACTCTCCAGACAAGACCGGAGTAGCCAAGCGTAGCCGAGAGTTTGACTATCGTGTCGTAGCCATTCAGAGGTCGCAGCGTGAGTGTAACCCTTGGTCTTGAAGTCTCCGACGTAGTAGTAGTCAGGAGTCTCAACGATCTGGTCAAGTGTTCCTGCATAGACGGAGAAATCACCTTCGAGATCTCGAACCCTGGCTCGGAAGTGCATCTCGCTACCGACGACCTTGGCCTTCCGCTTCTTATAGACTTCATAGCTACCCTTGCACATCCCAATGACAAGCGACTTCACTTTGTGGATATCAGCCACTTCGTCAGGGTGGTGATATTCTTCATTCTCTTTCAGGTAGCGGTCAATGTAAGCGACGGCTACCTTGAGTGCCTTCTTGAGCGATGCCCCTTTAGATAGAGACTCATGGAACAAGTGGAAGGCGGAGCCCCTGAGCATTGGTGCGCTCTTCCGTCTTGGCTGATAGCAGTTGATCGCCATGTGCTGGAAGGCTCGTGGGCATTTCTGATACCGACTCCGAATGGAGTTGGTTATAGGTTGATCTCGATTGAGAGCTGCTTCGGCAGCTTTTCGTCGCTGGGCAGCTGTGAGAGACTTCTTAGGCATTGGATTAGCACTTCTCTGAGGATTTGGTTGCGTGGAGCGGCGGTTCGTTTACGAACTTCTATCAGAAGGTCGTGGAACTCCAGCCGATCTTTAGCTCCTAGATACAGAGAGACTACTCTGCAAAGCTTCAGGTTATCACGGCTGGAGTAGGTGTGAGCTTGTTCCATGTCTAGCGACCGAGGTTTCCGATGGTGAAGCCCGCCATCATGAAGATAGCGAACAGGGCCAGGAAGAGGGCAAGCTGGAATAGGAAGATACCGAAGCCGATACGGAAACCGTCTCCGACAGTGAGAGGGCTCCTAGAAGGAGCGCGAAGAGCAGGTGCTCTATTTCGAGAGATAGACATTGAAAACTCCTTGAAGAAATTATTGATTCCTAGATCGTAAGATACCTAAAAACCCTGTCAAGACCGGATCGAAACTCTGGAGAACTCACGTCAAGCTACTGGCTATGGCAGTGACCACTACCAGGATAAAAAGCACCATAATCAGGAAAGTGCTTTCATTGAACTCCTGGTTATTGTCACCCATCAATGAACTCCTGAAACTGGGCCATAATACGTTTGGACTCAGGAATCGAACGAGAGGGGTTGTTGGTCAGGCGTAGCCTCTTCATGAACTCGTCGTAGTTAGCTACATGCCTCTTTACCTCGGCTACGAGCCAGATATAAGCTGGTTGCTTCTGGTAAGCGGGCCACTCCTCGGGCTTGGTAGTCTTGACGGCTAGAGCTCGAGCGATCTCGCGTGAGCGATCTTGCATGTCGAGCAGGAACACGTCTCCCTTCGTTGGAGAGCCTCTCATGCCCGCGCCGGCTGGCTGCTCGGGAGGCAGCATGGCGTTAGCCCAGGCTACCCACTCTTCGCTGCTCTTAGGCTCGAAGTCTTCGTCAGCCTCGAAATGAGCAAGAACCATTTCTTCGGGCGTCATCTCTCGCTCAGGTGCAGGAGTGCATGTTACGAACAGTAGCAGTAGTGCAATGATGAACTTCATGTGCTTGGCTCCTTTTCATAGCCGACGTAGTAATAGAGTTGGATCGCTACAGTGCCCAGATCATACTCACCTAGGTGGTATACATAGGCTAGTGCTTTGTGGAATGTCTGGATAGCATGTGCATGAGATATAGAAGCGGCTGGGATCCTGATCTGGTCCTGGGGCTCGACTTCTCGAGTCTTGCCATTGAGAGGGCCCCCAACGAATAGAAACTCATTCCTCCTCATGGATATGCTCCCAGTAGTATCTGATGATTTGCTGCTCCGCATAAGCTCTGTGCCAGTCGGCGGGGTAAAGGCATTGGAACTTCAGATAGTTATATTTGTTGACGAGCACACCTACGCGATAGGAAGAATGCGGGGGAGGGGTGCGAGCCCTATCACCGAGCTTCATGGCCGGGTGGTAGTCGCGGTTGATATCGAACGTCTTGCGGTCTTGGGGGACGTATACCTTCTGACCCTTATGGTAGCCGTCTATCACGAGCAGTAGTGGCATTAGAACTCCTCTCCGTATTCCCAGAATATGGTGTCTGATACATCCTTGCACTGTCTAAGTGTGTGCAGCACGTATCGATCCGGCGTCCCCTTTACGAGCGGATCATGGATGGTGACTTCATGTGTCTGGCCACCACGATGAGCTCGGTTGCTGGATTGCTTCCGAACTTCATAGCTCCAAGGATTTTCGTAGTAAATGACATCCGATAGCCTCTGGAGGTTTAGTCCAAAGGCTATCGAATCCACGTTGGCAAGCAGTACACGATACTCGTCTCCTTCGGGATCGCACTCGCTGTCGCCGTAGTTAGCCTCAAACGGAATGTCTAAGTCTACGAGGAGATCCCAAACCCTATCGAGTGCCTTGGTGTGATTACCAACTATCATTACATCCCCTTCCTGGGCTACGAGCTCAGGTAGGATATCCTTCAACCAATCCAGCTTCGGGGTGTGGAGGTCTTCCAAGTCTTCCATGGTGAATGATAAGCCCAACTCATCGAATATCTCGACAAGGTGTTCATCATCACTCGAGTCATTGAAGTATAGAGTCCCGGCAGCTAGTTGAAGGAGTTTCCGTTGTCTGTTGCTGGCGCAACTTGAATCCAAGCGATGCTCATTCACCAAGATCATGGTGTTCTTCTTGATCGCGTCGTAGAGTTTTTTGGCTAGGCCAGTGAGCCCGTCTAGTTCGTGGACCTTATACACCTTGGGCGGGAGATCCAGACATTCAGACTTGAGCTTGCGAAATGACCACTTATCGATGATCTCGGAGAATCTGTCGAAGGTGTCGTCCTTCGGCTCCCAATCCCATCCGGAGTCTCCTTCGTCGTAGTACTCCTCTTTGAAGTGGGCCATGTTCTGTCCGAACACAGATGTGTAGTCAAAGAGGAACTTAGAGTAATGAAAGATCTCCATACCCTGGGCATTGCCCCATGGGGTGCCAGTTCCGATGATGCGTATGGGTATATTGCCTCTTCTAGCTACCCACTGTATGGCTCTGGTCTGTAGGGAGCCATTCTTGATCTTGGAAGCCTCATCGATGATGATTGCATCGAACCCTTCTTTGGTATAAGCTTCCTTCCGGGTTCTAACACATCCAAATGTCTCTAGTGTGACTTCCCACTCGCCTGGTAGTACGTGGCCGTGTTCTTCAAGAGCCTTAGGCCACATGTGCTTGATAATCTGTCTAGTGCTTACTATCAAGACTTTGTAGGGTCTTTTATTACTACTTCTTCTTATAGTAGGTAGTAGTTTAGAGAGAGAATATAGATAGACTAGAGTCTTACCTGTTCCCTCTTCCATGAAGAGAGCAAATCGGGGCTCAATCTTCTTGAGAGCCTGTTTTTGGTGTTTCCAGAGTTCCATGTCGAACGGGAGTCAAACGAATTTAGATGGACGATCATTACAGGACAGTAGAAATACCCCGTCAAATGAAAGTTTCAGACCCTCCAAAACTCGAGGGCAGGATAACCTCTGCACATATATTATCAAAAATAAAAAATCGAGTCCTAGGTTCTCTGACGGTTACACAAATTGTTTTGGGTGTCAGATAGCTTCCTGTCCGATCTTCAGTTTCGGAAAGAAACCGATACACTAAGGAATCGGTCCAGTTTTATTTTTGATAATATATCTACGTGTGTACTCTAGACACAAAAAGAGAGCCTGCCGGACCCATCCATCTAGCAGGCTCTCTGGGCGGTAGTGTGTTGACTACAGCAAGACGAGAATTTTAGGGAGCTCTCGAATCACTAGAATGGCCAACGCTTCGATCCTCTCCCTTGGAGTCGGGAGAGATTGTGCCCGTTCGATCCTGTTCATGATGGAACGAACTTGAGACTCGTCAAGGGTAGATAACCGATCAAGAACAAGTTGGAGGTCACCCCCCTTCGGTCCGACCGGAATATCGTCCTTTTCTAGTAGTGGTTTCTTCGGCGTCATTCAATCTTCTCCAGGAGTTTGAGCATCGAGTTATAGAGGCTGACGTAGGACTCCTTCCCCTTCTTCAGCTTCTCGAGGAGTGCATTCACCTTTACCTGATCCTCTGGAGTCCAGACGAAGGTGGTGAGCAACAACTGGAAGGCTTCGTATTGAGCCTCGTAGTTGTCTCGCTGAGCAACCATCCCATCCTTGATCGGATCGATGTGCTTCTGGAGTGTACCCATACACGACATGCACGTGAGTAGGGTGATGACGGCGAATAACTTCTTCATGCTTTTGCTCCGGGTCTCTTGACGTAGCCATACGCGTAAAGGCTGGCTACGGCGATTCCAATGAACTTGCTCCATGGACTGTCCATGGGAACCAATTCTGCTTCCCTAGCAGCCGTGGCCAGAATGACCAGGGCCACTAAGAGAGTGCTGCTCCAATGCTGCTTCACTGGAGTACTCGGGGGCGTCGACTTCGAATCCTTTGGCGAATTCACTTGTTAGCCTCTCTAGTAGATCTTTGCGGTTGCGCACGACTGCTGACTGAGTCATACGATAGATCACCTTGCTCATCTCTGTCAAGACAGGAGTCAGACGATCTGTGACGATGAGTCGATCTCTGGGGATCTCAGGGAACCGTTCCATGAGCCCCATAACCAGAGCCGTCTCCAGATTTTGGTAGATGGTGTTCATCATTTTGTGGCAAACCAGGTTCCTATAGCACTGACGACTCCGGCCAATAGCATTGCTGCTCCAATGAATATGCGACCAGCCAGCCTAGCGCCGCCTAACTGCTCCTTGATGCCATAGACAACACGACGAGTCTCGAGCATTACTGCCCTGTCTTCTCCTCGTTCTTTTTCATGGCGTGCCATATCCTCGGTTCGTTGTAGTTCCATGGCCTTCACTCTTTGTTCAAGACGGCCCACTTTCACTGGGAGTTCTTCACTCATCGATCTTCTGCCCTGCTTTTTCATTTAGGATGGGAGGAAGGTCTAACTCACCTTCCGTTGTAAAGCGTTCTATCATCCTCGCTCGTTGAGCGGATACTTGGTCGTAGTGTATTTGAAGCTTGTCGGCTACGTTATGGACCACCTCCTCTTCTGGGTGGAACTTCAGATACTCGACAGCACCTTGCAGTTGGGTCCATGTGTTGAACATCTCCATGCTCATCGAATGGTGCCTTTCCTGGTATAGACGGTGCTTGATCGTTGGGGCTTCATCTACAACTACTCCTATGGGAGACATGGAATCGTTGAGAATGACTCTGCTATAAGTGGACAGTTCGTGCAGAATCTCGGGTCTTACTTTCTCGAAGAAGGTAGGTGACACCTTCCATATTGCGTGCAGGGCAGCTTGCTCAGGGTCGCGTAGCAAGTCCTCGATACGGATATCCGCACCGGGCCTCGTTGCACTACCCGTGGTGTGCATTCCTATGATTCGGAGAGTTTCTAAGTTGTAGAGAATATAAGCTGCCATGTTACACCATCACTTCTTCGTGTATCACCAAGATGGCAATACTAACTTGTTGTTTTATATCTAAGTTTGTCTGCCCATCTCGCTGATAAGCCCCAAGCTTCACTTGGTTAGTGAGCTTGTCAGTGATATGAGCATGATCGAACGTCTGTGTGGACCACTCTTCTCCTTCGTCCCTCTGGTTGGCTACCGTCTGGACGAGCACCATATATTCGGTGCTGGTAAAGGTCTTACCGAATGGGAACCAATGTCCCCCGGTCCCTGCTCCAACACTCATCTGGTTTGTCGAGGTTGTGCTGAAGATGAACGCCATACCTTTAGGGAGTCCATCCGAGTCCAGGAAAGCATCGAGTCTAGCAGCTACATCTGTGTTCTCGCCTGACGGGAACTTGCCAAGAGATCTCTCGATTTGCTCGACGGCGCTGGTAACGTATCTCCAATCATTAGGAATGTCGGGATGGATTCCTTCTAGGAGATCAGGGAAGACGTCGAGCTTATGCGGAAAGCCTGAGAGGGTCATGCGTCGTACTCCGGCGGAGACATAAGAATGAGGCGACCAGTGAATGTAGAAGCCCCGCCCAACATTCCCACAGTAGATTTAGTGTGTGATGCTGCAATCCAGTATTGCTCATTTAGGAACCCTACACTAAACGGGTGAGCCAAGATCATCATACCGTTGACGTTAGTAGTCTCTCCGATGCCAAAGCAGACAGGCTGCTTCAATACAGGGTTGGGGTGGTTCACTGTGGCCGTGAATGTTACTGTGTTACTACCAGCTCCCCACCAGCTGCCCGCCTGTGTAGTCTTGATGTATTTGAATCCTCGTGGCAGGCCCTCGTAGCTGGCACTGTAGCCTGTGCTGTAGGTCAAGGTGTCCAATACGCTTTTCAGAGTGTTGGTCCCATGAACGATATCCAGCCCGATCTCTGCTTCTAAGACTTCAATAAGGGTCTGAGCGATATTGAACCACTGACCGACTACTGCGGTCTTATTGTCCTCAAATGTAGGGACTGTATCTACGGCCAAGGGCCATTCAGGAATAAAGGTGCCCATATCAGAACTTCCAGTTGAAAGCGAAGTAGTGTATATCGTTGGCAAGCAAGGGGAACGTAGTGATGACCTGCCCCCTATAGTCTCTAGCTACGTAAGATAGGAATAGCGACTCTTGACCTCCGCCTCCAGCCATGGCAGTCATCCAGCCCCCCGTTAGATCCCACCCTAGATTGCTTGATGGTCTACCCATCCGTGCGAAGACTACAGGAATGCCTTCGCCCCAGCCCATGTCGTTATCACCGAAGTCCATGAGGTGCAGATCAATGATCGGGAATGGGTCTGCCCCATGTAAGGCGTCTTGATCGAAGGAAGCCTCCCCCCACACGCAGTGTCTCCAGCCTACGGTGCTAGCGTCTTCCTTGATGTTGCCCTGACCGTAGAGACGAGCAGCTATCGTCCCTACGTTGCCAGATGGCTCCAGTCCAAGCTCAGTTTGAATAGAACTGATAGCCCCGAACAAGATAGTGAGGTCATTTGCGAAGTGGTAGTCACCTTGGTCGGTGATAGGGATGAAGTCGTCGTATTCTTCAGGGTACTTCGACCCGCCTATCCCATGCCCTGGAATCGGGACAGATAGGTCCGACTTCGGGATGTAGTTCAGTAGATAGGTAGGTCGTAAATACATTCTAGCTCCTACAGATGAGCTGGCCGACCATACTGGTGGTTGTTCCCGGGTCTTGGCACAGGAGACCTAGAATGTCGCCTGCTCCGATCACCAAGGGCTTGGTAAAGGGAAGGATGATGCCCGACTGAGGATGCACAGCCCAGGACATAGGAGCACCGGTGTAAGTGGGCTCTACCGTCATGGTCTGCTTCGCTGAGGCATCGATAGTGTCGCCGTCTGAGTCCAACCACTTTTGTAGGGTGACTGCTGTGCCTGTTCCAGAAGCTGAGGCTCTTTGGAGTTGGATCTCGATTGGAGCCTGGACTGTATCCACTCCAAAGAAGGTGACTTGCAGCTCCTCGACCTCGACTTGGTGGTTGGTGCCAGCAGTAACAACGAGAAGCGTCTTGTCTGCTCCTGATGCCACAGATACTTTCGTGAATGGGATATAGAACCTCATGTTATCTCCTGTAGTTCCTGATAGCTAGTTTTCTCTGGGTCGGCTTGGACGTAATCATATTGAGATGCCCTTTGACCTTTTGCAATAGAGGGTGGATACGATGCACGATAACTGTTCCGAACTCGATTGCCCTTCCCTGGTCCCCGAAAGCATTGGATTCGTAAATACCACATTCTCCAGCAGTATGAGTAGTGTCAGTGACTACGACATCTGCTATACCATTGATGCCAGCCGCTAGGTATTTCCCGTGGACAGCTAGCTCTAAGGTGTCTCCTGTGCTGGGAGTAGCTCCGCCTCCGGTAGCTAGCTGAGTAGGAGTTCCACTAGAGATCTCCCATATATCTGTAGTCCCTGAGTAGTCTGTTGGAGTAGCGAGATAGAAGTCTCCAGATCCACCGAAGTCAGCTCTGACTACTGCTCCTGGAGAGTACCACGCAAGAGTAACAGCGTCAGCTCCTATAACTACCTTAGTGTATTGGTTCGGGCTTAGAGTAGAGTATTCCCCTTCTTCTGTGACAGAAGGGTTTGCAGGATCCCACCCAGAGCCGGAAGCACCTCCTGATCCTGAGTACCATTGACCCGAAGTTGTATGATGGGTGATACCGGATCCACCTCCCCCATAGATAGGTGACGTAGCGTAAGAATCAGGGTCAGCGTCACTGAACGGTCCTGTTCTGTCTGCGGCGACAGTGTATACCTGTTGCAGTTGAAATACAGGAGAAGCCATGTTATACCCTTAGGTGTGATTCAGGATGGCCTAAGACCCACGAGTTAGGGTCCGTGCCCCAGATGTTCGGATCACCCTCAGTAATGATCTTCTTGTAGATAGCCCGCCACTTGGTTGAGTCTGCGGGCATATGAGCGTTAGCCAGCCCCTGTCCCTTTACGTGTCGAATGAACGACTCTCTCCTGACAAGAGGCACGGAGTCGAAGGTGTCGTCGAGGTTCATAGCAGGGAAGTGTCCACCTAGCTTCCTGTAGACCATCATGAGCTGCCCTATGGACCTTAGCACGTGCCGGACAGTAGGAGTCTTGGCTCCAATGTCGGTGGTGTCTACCAGATGGTGGGCCATCTTCGTCTGCATCGCAGCTTTTCGAGTCCATGACCCTAGTGTAGTCCCTAGCCCTGCCCGAACATCGAATATCTCGTTGTTATCGTGGGCTTGTAGCTTACCTTTCAAACCAGTGATCTGTGTTGGAGACAGGATACCAGAGTCGAACCTCACAGCAACTAGATCGAGGTCAATACCAGGGACAGGGATTCTACCTACGTGTAGTCCCTTCACAGCAGCGATAGAACGGAACACTCCAATCAGGTTGAACGGAATGCCCCTTCTCATAACGTAGTGGGGACGTGTAAAATACCAGTGTATCTCAGACATCTTGAGCTCGCTTCTTCAATAGGGTGTGTGCGTTCTTTACTTCTAGTTCGGTCCTGGACAGAGCGGATAGGAGGCCAAGATCCTTAGACCCTAGTCGCATATCCTTCCGCACGGTCTTGTTCACCGGGTCAATCTTGTATTCTATCGTCTCGAGATCCAGAACTAAAGGACCTCCCCAGTGGCCTCCTTGATACCACTCTGGGCTCTGGACAGAGTCGGAGATGTTACGGTCTGCTCCCGCTGACGGGGTGGTAGCATCGAGATTCAGGGCTACGTCTCCATGTGTACCCGAGGCAGGGTACTTGATCGGTAACGTAGTCCTTCCGTCTTGTAGCTCGACTAGCTCAGCCCAGGACTTGACTCCGCCACCAGTGCCGTAGTTCTCATACCAGTTTCGGCGTAGCCTATTACCAGCGTTAGCTGCTACAAACCTCTTGATGGCGTCTAGCCACGATGTATATGTCTTCTGTAGCTCTACGATGTTTAGGAAGTAGAAGCTATCGAACGTAGCTTCTACTCCGCCATGCCCAGCTCTTACTCCCTTGCCTCCAATGAAGTCATTAGCCCATGATCCACCGGATACAGGCTCCGATACTGCGCCCATTTGACTCTTGAGTACCCCATCCTGAAAGAACAACCACGTGCCTGTTAGATTCCTAGCAACGGTGAAGTGTCTAGTGATGGGGAACGGTCCAGCGACCGGAACACTCATGCCAGTGACAAAGAACGTGTTGGGGTTGCCTGCTACGTCAGCAGTCCAGTTCCACCGGATAGAGCCATCCGTCATCCAGGCCAAATAGCCCCATCCGTGCTTACCGGAGCTCAGTCCATTGGGATCGGGCATTCCAAAGATGTAGTCCGTCCCTGGGACCTGAGCAGACTCGAATGTCACGGAGATGTTGAATAGCCAATCACGCTTCACGTTGTATGCTGCGATATTCGGTATGTTGAACGTTTCGCCTAGGGTCTTTCCGTCCGTCCTGAGCGAATTCCCAAGCGAATCCCCCATCGTTCTCGATGGGATACCTGATTCGTTTATGTAGATCGCTGGTGCTCCAGTCAGAAGGACGGGGCGGAACGTCTTATCAGGGTGGATAACCTCTGTGACTTCGGCCCTGGCCTTTACGAGTTCTCGACTGGCAATCCGGCCACGTGCTTGTGCTAGCTTGGCGCATAGACTAGGGTCGGTGATGTCCGACTCAGTGCTCATACGTTCTCTAACACCGAACGTCTCTACGTAGCGCTGATTGACTGCTGTGCCTTTGACTGCTAGTCCAGTGTCAGGGTCAAGAGCTCCTTGCACTGTGAACTCGGTGTGTTGCTTGGCTAGATCGATAGTTCGAGTGAATGTCTCGAGATCATCGAGGCTATACCCGTCTACTGCGGTGACATTGACTAGTGCGGCGTCTGGGTAGGTCACTTCCTGGGGATACAAGAAGAATCTTCCGAGTCTATCGACTCCCCAGACGAACCGACCGGGCAGCATGTCAATTACCCGCTTCAAGACCGAGCTAGCTTGCTCGTCAATCGCCTTGATCTCTGGTAGCACCATCCTGAACACTGAATCTGGAACCCAGTAGTTAGCTCCTAGCAAGGGGCCGTCGTTTCCGCCCGCTTCGTTGGTTTTGGTAGCCAGATCGGAGATGTGAGTCAGTATATCCTCGATAGTCGAGTTCGTGAAGTCCTGGAGCAAGAAGATATCGTCGAAGATGGTGCCTAGTCCAGCGAAGTCCAGCTTGACGGCGTTGGTGAGGGGCTCATAGACTACTTTGCGGATCTTACCCAAGTAGATCTGGAGTGCTGTCTCTTCCGTGATCGTTAGTGAGGCATTAGGGTAGTTCTTGACCCAGATGGATACGTTGTCACCGTAAAGGTCCCCGGCTTCGGAGAGTTCGTGATCTAGGGTGATTAGCTTGCTGGCAGACTCCGATCCTGAGAGGGCAATCTTAGCCGATCCTTTGCCACAGCCTCCGTGCTTGTTCCATCGGAACGTCAGCTCTTCTATCTCCATCGAGAGGCTCATTAGGATCTCGTCTGGAGAGTCCGTGAACCTCTGTCGCTTGTGGATGTTCAGAATGAAGTCTCCAGCCTTAGCAGCTGGTCCACGAGGAGTGTAGTATTGTGAAATGCCTGTCATGGGAGTATAGATCCGTCTGGGCCGTATGGGTCAGAGCCCCCACCGAAGTGGTTGCTGACCCACCATTCGTATAGCTCTTGTCGGTTAGTGCCTATTGGAACTCCACAGATTCCGTAACCATCTGAGGAAGCATATGCGTGCATAGCTCCGATGGCGTGGTTAGAGCCCGCTATGAACTCCCCGTTTACATACGCAAAGGTTCTGTGTGTCCCTGCTTCTGAGAAGGCTAGGGTTATGATGTCTCCGGGCATGACTACCTTGGTGACGACGTAGATGGGCAAGAATACCGTTCCTGACCCAGTTACTGAGGCAATGATGAGCTTAGATGCCCCGCCTAGGTAGTCAGTGTATAGGTAGTACCCGTCTGGTGCATTACCAGCTCCTGAGTCTTTCAGGTTGACTGCTGGGCCTATGCCACAGCCCCATCCAGCTGCTAGGTTATGCTCTGATACTCGGACAGAGACGGCTTGCTCTCCGCTCCCTGCCTGTGCCTTATCTCGAGGATGGATAGCTGCTCCCCACTCAGACAAGGTGACTTTGTTCCAGGTGACGTAGCCTACGCCGGTGCGTCCCGTCTTAGCTAGGCTCCATTGCCAAGCTGACGACCCCTGTGATCGGTTAGTCCACAAAGAGAAGTCGTCGAAGTAACTCCGATCTTGATGGGCATCACTGCTCCGGTCTACTGGGCTCCTGTTAGTGAAGTTGCTCATGCTACTAGGAACCTCTCCTTGTATGTCACCAGGAAGTCGATGTTGGGAGTACCCGCTACCAAGTTATGACTAACTCGTAAAGTTGTTACAGCTGCGCCACCGAGTAGATCCCACCACGTACCCTCTTGAAGCCCCATGAATAGTGGGTTGTCACTTCCGTCGTGCACCAGGCGTCGCTCGAAGTCTAATACGATCTGAGAGTTTAGGTTCCAGTCGATTCCATGGAGCTTGAGCTCCTTACCCGTGGAGTCGTTCTTGATTGAGATAGTGCGGCCCGTCTCACTTGCTGACTTTAGAGTCATTCCAATCGTGGGTAAGGCAGTAGTCGTTCCGTTGTTGATAGTAAGAGCCTGGGTATAGGGGGAGGCTCCGTTCTTATTGAAGGCGTCAGTAGTCAGTGTGGTAGACTTCCAGTATGGCTCCTGGGTCTGCATCTTGAAGGAGACATTGTAGCGATGGTGCGTCGATCCCTTTACCGGACTATACTCGACGTTTCCTGACAGCCACGCATCGATATACCTCCCAGTGAAGATGTTGAAGCTCTGTTCTCCAGCCTGGAGTGCAGCCATCATAGCATCTAACTGCTCTCTGGCAGTGTCATCCGATCCGTGCTGCATGAATCCACGACAGGTGATCTCTCTGCCCTTGATCTGCTGGCTCTGGAGATTCTGGCCTATAGCTGCTTGGCGTGGGGTGAACTTGGTAGCTACTAGGAAACGATCCTTCCACTCCTCCAATACGAACGCCGTAGGAGCAGGGGTAGTTCCGAAGGTGTAAGCTCCGAATGCTGGTGCGAATGTTGCCATGTTAGATTCCTAGTCCTCCGAGTGAAGCAAGACCCTCAAGGGATTCAGCGACCTTTTCCCCGATCAGAGTAGCCAACTGTTCGGCGTCGGAGCTCCCACCCTCGACACTTACGTTTAGGTTGTCTACCCGAACCCCGCCGCTTCCGCCCCCGAGGGCCTTAGATAACAGTCTTTGCCCTCTATCGCTTCCAAGAGGGATGATAGCTTCTTGCCCACCAGGGTTGTCCCCTAGTAGCATCGGCCTTGTAGTAACTCCACCTTCTGCTGCTGCTGCTGTAGCTGTGCTGGCTACTCCTACAGTCGCGTTGATTGCAGAGATGGCTCCTACCACTCCGCCGACGGTTCCGACTACCGCAGCTCCGAAGGCTAGGGCTCCGCCCAAGGTAGCAATAGCAGCGAGTGACGCTGGGACGGCCCAGGCTAGTGCGAGGCCCTGTGCTGTAGCAATAGCGTTAGCTGCTACGATCTTACTAGCTATCAGGGCCTGAGCTGTCTGCTTTACAGTAGCAGCCGTCTCGGTCGCATCGATTATGCCTATCGATACCAGAGCTTGCGTGAGCAATCGCCCAAGCCATCCCAAAGTTGCATCCAGCAACTGACCTATGACCTTCATTGGGATGGAGAAGATGGCTCCTAGGACCTGACCGACCGGGCGGAAGGCGTCTGTCATAGCAGAGGCAACCAAACTGGATCGAACGCCAAACTCATCTACTTGTAGTGTAGCATTTGCGATCTCTTCTCCAACTGCCCTGAATGGGGAGGCTGCAATGTCTGTGAGCTGGCCCAAGATACCGAGCTGCTCGACAATCTCCTTTACCCCAGTAGTCTCGTTGAACTGCTCGATGTCGAAGCTGAACAAGGAGCCTAGGGATAGGTCAGAGAACTGACCCACTAGCTGGTCCCTGACCCTGTCACCGAGGAGCTTGACTGCTTCTCTATCGAGCATCTTGGGGTCGAGCAGGTCCTGGAACAAGGCGTTGAAGGAGTTACGTAGTCCGTCTACCTGAGTGGCCTGGGTAACCAGGGACTTAGTAGTTTGTCCTAAACTCTTACGAGCTGTAGTCTGGACCCCACCAAGATGGGTGCTAGTTTTAGCTAACTCGTCCAGTGTAGCATTCAGTTTGTCCGCTGAGATGACTCCGTGATCGAGCTCCCACTTCAGACTGGCTCCGGCCTTGGTCATGAAGTTTAGGCTTTCAACTCCGTTCCTAGCTGTCCACGCTAGACTCTTGTTCGAGCCAATAGCATCATCCAGGGTCTCGTCAAGGACCTGGAACGTCTGGCCCAGTTGCTCAACTGCCTTACCCGCAGTCTTGAAAGCAGGGATCCAGGGAATAGACTGGATGGCTTGCCCTAGCCCCTTGATTGCGGTGCCTGCCACTTCGATGACAGCTCGAATACCCTCGAAGACGATACCGATGCCAGTGAGCACCAAGGGCAGGAGGTTCAGGACTGCAAAGATCAGATTGACCACGACAGTGCGGATACCGTGGAAGGCAGTCTCGAACTTCTGTCTCAGCTCTTTGGGTAGCTTATTGATATCCGAGATACCTAGCCCCATGGCATTGATCTCGTTAGTCACCAGCTTGATGACAGCTTGCAGCTCCCTTGACTGGAGAATGATAGTTCCGATGTTGGAGACGGCTAGCCCGACTCGGTTAGCGAAGATGGCCCATGCTCCAGCGCCAGACTTAGCGATCTGTGTCGAGGCCCCCGCAGCCATGTCGTTGATTTGCGTGATGAGAGTATTGAACTTCTCCATCTTCGTAGCGGAGACTTCCATCTTGACGCCGAACTCTCCAGCGTCAGCTCCACCAGCTCGGAGGGTTCGAGCAGCTAGGCGGGTCAGCTCCACCAGGCCGTTGCCGCCCTTATACTCCTCAGTGAAGTCGGCTACAGCCTTGGTAGCCTTCATAGCGTTGTTGACTCCCAGCCCACCCATCGTAATGAATAGCTGCTGGGACTCAATCATAGCAGCAGCAGTGAACCGAGTAGTCTGAGCCAAGGTGTCGGCGTAGTCAAGCATCGTCTCCTTTGCTCGGACTGTAGTGATGCCTGCCTTCTGAATGGCGAAGTCCAGGCGTCGGTTAGCCAGCTCCATATCCGATGCACTAGTGGATACAGCGCTGGCTCCTTTACCGATAGCCTGGAACACTCGAGTCACCGCTGTTCCGATGATGGAGAGATCTCGGAACTTGGACCGGAGCCCAGTGGCATCCTTCATGAGCTTTTTCAGGCTCATGCTCGCAGACTTAGCGGCAGCCTTACTGGTGTCCTGACCAGTGATCTTGTTAGTGATCGTATTGACTGCTTTGTTGCCTACAGGACTATTTGCCATCGATCCAGTCTCCCACGTTGTAAACAGTTAGGATATCGCCCTTAGTGGCTTTCTCCGAGATCCTGTTGCGGATTGGGCCTTCCCAATCCTTTTTAGCCCTCAGATACCAGTCGAGCTGGGTGATTCGGAGTTCTCCGAGTTCTCTGAGGGGGAGTCCCCCGTATCTGACGACCCAATAGAGGTCAAGGCGCCGATGTCCATACCAGCGAAAAAACCCAGCACATCCTTGAGCACCTCCATGAGCTCGGACGAGGTGCACAGGTCGTAGACTTCCTCTACGTCTGTGAACGCCGCTTCGTATCCCTGGGAGCAGTAGTAGATCATGTGAGCCAGCTCATCGAGCGTAGCTACGACCTCTGTGTCTGTTCCCATGAAGATACAGCGCTCTGGCCCGAACTTCTCTTGAAAGGCCACGATATACTTGAGCTTGGGTGAACCTAGCTCCCTGTCTCTGCCACCCATGTGCGCTACGATGTTTGCCACACCTAGTGCATCCTTGAGGTCGGCTGCTACCTTTTCTTGAATCGACATTACTTCTGCTCCTGGGACAACTCGTCCATCTTCTTGAAATCCCCACCATAGTAGGAAATGAACTCATTACCGACGCCGTCAGGGACGGGCCGGACTAACTGCATCTTGATCCCCCTACCCTTCTTGAGTAGGGAGCCCATGATGTCAAACTCTTTGAACAGGATACGTACCCCGTTCAAATACAACTCAGTGTTTTGTGTGTCACCGTCGGTGACTATCTTGATCTCCATGATCGACTTCTAGGTGATAGTTGCGTCGTTGTTCGTAACTGTGAATGTGAATTCCCGAGTCGTGCCGATATCGGCATAGAGCTCGAACGTCGGGTTGTAGGTGACAATGCCCATCGAGTTGACGAAGGGAACAGCACCTGAGACAAGACGAGTCTGTGCTCCTTCGATGGTAAGAGCAGCAGTCGCGGACTGAGCGATACCGATGGTAATGGCCCGGGTCTGCTCAGCTAGGAAGTCATCGAACTCCGCGTAGTCCTCGAACTCCAGCTCCATGGACAGCTCGCCCATGACTTTACTCGAGCGATAGGGTTCCAGAGTCGTCTTGCTCTCGATCCCAAACCGCGTTTCGTAGTTGTTGTTGTAGGAGAACGTGAAGGAGCGACAGATACGATCCGCTCCGTTGATCTGTATCGCCTGGGTCACCTGACCGTTCGGGAACACAGCCTTGGTCAGCTCACCCCGAATATCGGCAGCCGTGGGAGTGGACTTAGCCACCTTAGTGACTTCCTTGCCCAAGAACTCCATCGTAGCGAGGATGATACCATTCTGTGAAGCAGCGATGCTCAGAGACGTGATCTTGCACCCAGCATACAAGAAGGAGCTGACAGAGGAGCCAGATCGAAGGATCTCGATGCTCAGACCTTTACCGACCACATCTGGGGTACTCGGTGGCTCGAAGGCCCAGACATACGGACCAGCTCCAGACGGAGTAGGTGTATGGCCAAAGGCGTGCTCAAGTAGCATGAGCATGCCATCGAACGTTAGCTCAAGCTCGACAGAGCCGGAGACTGATCGCTGCCCTGCGAACACCTTTTGGTAGTCTTCGGCTGCATCATTGATGTCACCCGATTTGAAGAACTCGATGGGCATATCGAGTGAATCTCCGGTGTCCCGGAGTGGGAAGTATCGCGTTCGAGCAACAGTGGTTCCCCACGTTGCTTCTTCTGCGATCCCCATAAAAGCACCAAGTCCTGGTAGACTCATGTTTGCCTCGCTTGATTTACACGGATTTCAAGAGTGAATGCAGTTACCCACACTTGGTTCACTCCAATGCGACTCAGCTCTTCTTTCTCCGGCGGATCGTAGTCCACAGAAGTAAGGAGGCTGTAAAGGACGTTAGCTTCAGCGTGGGGGTTAGTGAACCTACTCACGTCCCTCATGAACACGTCAGCAATATACTTCGACTTCTCTAGTTGTGCTTGAAGCACGTTGTCTGTTGTGTCAAACGTATCCAGTAGCAGGATACGGAAGAAGTAGGTGATGTCATAGAACCCAACCACCAGGTCACTGGCTTCGAACTCCATCTGCCCTTCTTGGGGCCTGACGAACACCGCTGGGACCAGGGTGTCTAAGTCTAGGTCCAGGTTGAGCTGACTCAGGTCACCCTCTTGGGCCAAGACCAAGCCAACGTTCCCGCCCCCGATAGGCTCGTCTGTGCGGATAAGGTTCACCGCTTGAACCATTAGCTCGCTTGTGTATAGGTTACTTGCCACGACGTTTCATAGCCCTTTGAACTCTTACTACGAGTTCTTTGAACATCTTGTCTCCAACCGCTTGCAAGGATTCTGCCATAAAGGGACGGGCGAGTATACCCTTTTGTCCGATGGACCGGGCGACAGCATACCACTCGTTCTTCGGGATATTGTGCTGACGTAGCCAGCGCTGTAGCCTACGAGACGAGAGGGGCGGGGCTTTAGCTCCTGCTTTACGTCCAGCCTCGACTACGTGAGCATATCGATTTCGGGAGTCCGCTCCTACGATATGCTCGAACTTACTAGGCGTGCGGATGCGTAGTGCCTTCTTCAAGTCTCCAGACGATACAGGGACTCGCCGCTTCATCTCTCTTAGGAGCATCTGCGAAGCTTTCTTGAGTCCTGCTTCTAGCGCCTTGCGTTCCCGAATAGGGAACTGCCGCCAGTAGTTGACGGCTTCGGGTAGTCCAATCGTTTCAAAGCCCCATCTAATCATCGGCAATGATCTCCTCGGCAGATGCTTCCGAGTGATCGTCGAATACCTGAAGATTGGTGATCCTATGCTTCTTAGCTCCATCACCGTCGTCTTGGATGATGTCGGAAGGCTCTACGTTCGTAGTGTCAAGAACGAAGAGGGAGAATAGAACGGACTTGATACCAACTTCGGTTTGGACCCGGTCGGTGTTCTGGTGCTCTCGATAAGCCTGGATCCCTGTCCCCGCACTTGCCTCGGCCATGTCCATTCTACCCGCAGTCACCGTGCTGCTTGTGCGTAGGAGCGTGACAGTAGTGTTGGAACAGTAGAGCATTAGATACCTGCTACCTGGATCTTGCGGTGAGGAGCTAGAAGAGTCTGGACATGAGGTGGCGGGATACTCGAGGTGAACACCAGTCGCTTTAGGCTCATGGTGGCTTCTCTCATTCCCGACGCCCTCTGTTGGTTGAGAACGAAGATGGCCCACTCGAGACAGCCCTGGTTGATGTCCAAGGGCACCGAAGCGAGGTCTGTGTATCCCGGAGTGTAGATGGCCTTTACCGTCTGACGACCAGGAATGAAGTAGCTGTTGTCCTGCCCTGTCTTGATCGAGACTCCGTCGCCTTGGATCTTCTCGACTCTACCCTCGTCAGCATAGAGCAGGTAGTCAACGTTGATCGTCAGTGCCGTAGCAAAGACCCTATCGGAGTCTTCCGACAGTGACAGGGATACAGGGACGGGCCACTCATTCAGGAACAGGACTTCGGTCCTGGAGTCTACATCGAGTAACTCCGTGACAGACGTAGCCAGCGCGGGGTTGTGGATGACCTTCCGATCCAACCAACTATGCACCGCTTCGGTAGCTCGGTCGATAGCCTGCTCTCGGACAGCTACTTCCGCAGCATTGGTGCCAAGGATGGTTTCGAGCTGAGCAAGAGTGCAAAGATGATCGGATCGGATAGCCATTATACCCTCATGGACAGTCGCAGGCGTAGGAGGTTACTGTGAAGTGCCCTGCCCCTGCCTTATCTGCTTGATAGGAGAGGTTCTCTCCGTGTACCCCTTGGAACCATCCATAGGGCATGTAACCCAAATACAGCTCCCCTGGGAAGGGGATTTCCATAATCTGGATTATTGTGGTGCCAGACCTTAGTGTCACTTTTGTATTGGCTGCTGAAGCCATGATACAAGTGCATAAGATCCGTGCCCCTTTCTCAGTCTCTGATGGAGCCAAGATAAAGGGACTTGTTGTTGGAACAGGTCCCGATGACCTAATGACTCCGCCGCCGCCGATTACTGAGGGCAGAGTAGTCATTTAGGGTTTCTTCTTACCCCTCTTCTTGGATTGGGCAATGCCCTTCTTCTGGTCAGGGTCATCCTGGGATACGACTCCGCCATCGGAGGGCACCGCAGGGATGACATCACCCAGCTCGCCGTAGGCGTCGCGGAGAACGAAGAACTTGTCCTTGTGCTTCCTCATGAGCATCTCGGCTTCGTCGCCCTGGCACTGGTAGTTGGATCCCTTCCTGAGCCAGCGAACAGGGTTGTTCGTGACCTTCAAGGGCTTCTCTCCGATGTAACGTAGCTTGACTCGCATTTCAATACCTCTGTGTGGGGATAGCTTGCTCCCGCCCGCCATGAGCAGGAGCAATGAACTCTAGTTGAAGTTGTAACCGATGGCGCAGTTGTCGAACGTGGCCGAGTCCTGGAGATCCAGGAAGCCGCGACGTTGGGAGATGGCCATGGTGTTGACGCCGGTCTTGATGTCCCGGTCCGTCTCGACCCTGGGGTCTCGCTTGGTCCCACGAACGAAGCTCGGCAGATGCACAGCCAAGAAGATCGTGAGGTTGGTAGTGACGCCATCATAGACGCCAGTGGCATTCAGATCCTCGCGCACGTGCTCGGAGATGATGATCGGCGAGCCGTCGATGGCGCCAATCTGTCCGTTCAGGATCGTGGCCGCAGGACCAAACTTGTCCAAGGTCAGGACCTCGGCGATCTGAATGAAGTTGAGAAGACCCAGCCCGCTGGTGATGTAAGCGAGATCACTGGGGTTCTCTCGGAATCCCGGGCTCAGGAGAGCGCGAGTGTTACGAATCATGTCCGCAGTGAAGGGGCTGGGGTTCGTGGTGTTGTAGATGTTCGAGCCGGCGAACTGACGGAGACCGTCCAGTGCCTTCCGAGGATCTTCGGCTGCCGTGGTGTCGGAGTCCATGTGACCTCCAGTGGCATCGCCATTGATAATCATGGTCTCCTCTGCGCGGAGCAGAGCCTTCGAGACCCAGCCTCGGACGAAGGGGATCATCGGGATGATCGAGTCTTCCGTGATCTCCTCGGTGAAGTCGACAAACGACTTCATGATGACACTGGCGAGCGACTTGTTCGCAGTCGTTGCGATGGATGCTCCGAAGTTAGTGTCGGTGGCAGCCGCCCCTTCTCCGACCACGGAAGCGATGGGCTTCGCGGTCTGGGTCGGGATCGTGTAAGGCTCGGTGGGCATACGGATGAGCGGGAACAAGCCAGCCACGATGTGCTGGAGCATGATCGCATCCGTGAGCTGACTCGAGAAGTCAGTCGGGATCCACTCGAGTCCTTCCGTGGCCGTGCCTGTGTCCATCACAGCCTTGAGGCCCTCGGTGAGTCGGTCCACGCGGTCGAAGGACTTGAGCCCCTTGATCGCTGCCCGAGGGTCACGACGAGCCAGCTCCTTGTACTCCGCAGGGCCGGCGGCGCACATGGCGGTGTGCACCAGCATCACGTCGTCGATGGCAGTCTGGATCTCGGTGAGCCTCTCATCCTTCATCGCCAGTGTGCGGATCCCGTAGGAGTCCTTCACGATCTGGGGATGACCAAAGAGGTTCGTGCGGGTGTTGTCCGCCCGGCATACGTCGTGGATCGACTTGATGTTGAACTTCCGCACCAAAGACTTCGGCTCGGGAACCTCATCGAATCGATGGGTCTCCTCTGCCGGAGTCCGTGCCGCTGCCAGGTTACTGGCTACGGCGTCGTTGACCATCGTGACGAGGGTCTCTTTGGGGGTGATCCCTTCCTTGACCTTCGCGGTGAGATCGTGGATGCTCTTCTTGAGCTCTTCCAGTGGAGTTACCTCTGGCATGTCATTTACCTCGAATGTGTTGAGTGTTACCGCAGGTCAGACCGTTCTTTACTCCCTCTTCGATGACCTGCTTGGGATCGTAGAGTAGTTGTGTAATGTCATTGATCCCAGAGAGGATGTCCGACACGAGTTCCTTGGTGCGACTCTCTTCCTTCTTGGAGGAGTGCTTGGCCTTGAGCTCCTCGCGGAGGTTCAAGAACTTCTTGATGGCTTCGAGATCATCAGCCGTCCACTCGAGGGCGACAAGAGGAATCTCGAAACTTTCTGCCATGACTTCGATCAGGCTCTTGTCCGCGATCTTCTCCATGGTGATGAGGTGAACGTGGCCATCGGACGAGTCGGTGCTCGCTTCGTTGGTGATGGTGTGGAAGTGGTTGTCTTCGAAGCTGGTAGCTCCTAGGACAATTTGACCCTCGTTGACTTCGATGAGATAGGAGTGGGTATGCCCATCCGAGCTCTTGTCTGTCATGCCACGGTAGACACCGTCTGTGAGCTTGATCTCAGCGGGCAGCAGCTCCTTCTCGAACCTCTTGCAAACCGCTGACTTGCTGACTGCTCTACGAAGGGCAGAGCCGTTAGCAGGAATGCCACAGATAGAGTTCTCGAGCAGCTCCCACTCCAGGTGCGTGACTCCGGTCTGTCCGTCAAGGACGGGGTCAGTGCCGATGACCTTAGGGACGAAGCCGATGCTTGTCGCGCTGAGCGCTCCTTCCTTTACGAGTCCTTCGACCACCTGAGCGAAATCGTTCGTCTTGGAGAACGTGGCATCGTAAAGGAGCTCCGAGTTGTCGTCTGTCAGGCGCAGGTTGTCAGCCCGCCCGATGGGCAGGGACTCCTTCTGCCCGTCCCAGAAGGGGCTGGACATGTGGCCATAGAACAGAACCGGGTTGTCCTTGTATTGCGGGAAGCTGGCTTTGCCGCCCTCAGGGACGACTACTTCCCCATGCCGGTCTACTGCGAGCGTGGTTGCAGCGAAGGTCAGAGCACTGTCTTCGCCGTCTTTACGCTCTCCGATAAACTTACGTTTCATCGTAGTGCTCTCCAAATGTAGTTGAAGGTGATTTGTCAAATGTCTCAATCAGAGACTGAGTAAAAAGCCGCTCCTCCTCCGTTTCCCCATCGGACTCGTCATCCTCATCGGGGTCGTCCGCAGCATCATCAGGATCGTTGTCCCCGGGTTGAGAGTCCTCCGGAGAAGGAGCGACAGGTTCCGGCTCGCTGGTGACGGCCTTTTCCAAGGGCCTGAACTGACCAGGAATCAGAACGATGTCCCCATGCTCTTCAAGAGGAGGCATACCGATCAGGGCCCGGCCCTCGTTCGTGGTGATATACCCTGACTGTCGCAGGTCAGACAGGGACTTAGTGAGAGTTTTGAAGCTCTCCACCAGAGGGATAATGAATGATCGGTCGAAAGTGACCACCACTTCGGGGTCGATTCGAGGGACAAGCATGTGGTTTAGATACTGACAGAACCAGATCAACCACGGAATATGGTTGGCTTCCCAGAGCATCTTGCGCTGAGCGTCAGCATTTGCATAGGACGCTTCGGAGAAGTTGCCCATGTAGACAGGAGGAACGTGGAACATGGAGCCGATCTTATCTCTCGAGAAGCTCTGCTGCTTCAGGAACTCCATGTCTTTGGCGTTGATTCCGATCTTCTCCAGCTTCATATTAGCACCGATGATACCGATGCCGTGCTGGTTCTGG
>Ga0316187_10000224_pt1 | contig 41168 bp, 41 predicted proteins | sample CroRivburrow1_MG_FD_204927 | JGI IMG/M metagenome (GOLD analysis project Ga0316187, IMG submission 204927) | Coastal sediment microbial communities from Maine, United States - Cross River worm burrow 1 | ecosystem: Environmental > Aquatic > Marine > Coastal > Sediment | place: USA: Maine... | reverse complement strand
GGTGCACACATCTGTGGTCGATGACAGCGGCAACGGTTGTGCCGTAACGGCCTCATCGGGCTATGGGTCAGGCGAAATGCCGGTCGGCACAGGATTTTGGCTCAACAACTGCCTCGGCGAAATTGAACTGAACCGTCGCGGCCTCGATGCCGGGCCGCCGGGCGCCAGGCTGCCTTCCAACATGGCTCCGAGCGTCGCCCGCAGAGGCAACGATGTTCTCGCTGTCGGGTCCCCGGGTGCCGATCGCATTACAACGGCAATGCAGCAGTTCCTGATTAACTTTCTGCAAATAGGCATGCCGATCGCAGATGCAATCGCTCACCCACGCCTGCACGTCGATACCAGCGGCGACGTCGTCAGTCTGAAAGCCGAGGCCGGACTCGATCTCCCAGAAGTTGATCTTCCCGTCACAGTATTCCCCGAAATTGTCATGTATTTTGGCGGCGTGAGCGCTGCAGTCTTCGGCAAGAAAAACGGCTTCGGCGTCGCGTCCGACCCGCGGCGCGAAGGTGGCGTGTTCAATCCCGACGCATGATGATCCGCGCCGCCATCGCAGCCATTCTGATTTTGACTTTGTCCGCCTCGGGCATGGCGAACGAGACGCTGACGCGCGGCAATAATCTTGCTGTGGATACTTCCTCGGACGGCCGGCTGGCGATGGATCTGGCTGGCGATCTCTGGATCGTGCCGCAAGGCGGCGGCGAGGCACAGCGCATCAGGCAGGATGCCAGGCCAGTGCAGCGACCTCGCTGGTCACCGGATGCATCGCGCATCGCTTACAGCGCACTTTCTGGTGGCAAACTCGCAATCTGGATGCACGATCTGGCCACGAACGAATCACGTCGCGTGAGTCAGGGCACCTTTTTCGACCTGTACCCGTCCTGGCATCCGGATGCCGAGCGGATTGTCTACTCGTCTGACCGCCGTGACACCGGTTTTGATCTGTGGGAGGTGGACCTGCCCACGGGACTGCATTGGCGCCTGAGCAATCGCCCGGGTGACGAAACCGAAGCCGCATGGTCAGCAAACGGCAAAGACCTTGTCTACGTGTATCGGGAGCATGACGAGTGGTCGCTGGTGCTGCGTCGCCATGGGCAACCGGAGGAGGTCCTGCTGACGAGTGCTGAACACCTGTCGGCCCCATCGTGGCGGCCGGACGGCAGTCTCATCATGTTCTGGCGTGAAAGTGATACCCAGTCGTCGCTCGAGATGGTCATCCTGTCGCAGCCACGGCTCGTGCGGCCCTACGCAGATGGTGAGTCGTTCGTGACGGCCCCGGTCAGCTGGCTCGACAAGCACCGCATGTTCTACACCGCCGGCGGCGTCATTCGCCAGCGACTGTTCAACTCCTGGTCATCGAGGACGGTTCCTTTCCGCGCGACGATTGAGTCGCAACCGGATGCCGTGGTTGAGCGCGTGCGTCGCACATTGCCGCGCATCAGTGAACCACAAGGCTCCCTTGTTATTCACGCCGCACGACTGTTCGATGGCCTCGGAGGCAACTACCAGGCCGACAGGGATATCGTCATCAAAAACGGTCACATTGCCTCTGTCGAAGATCACGCAGATCGTCCCGGCACCATCGTTATCGACATGGGTGACCTGACGGTCTTGCCCGGTTACGTCGACGCGCAAGCGCGCCTTCCCGAAAGTGTCGAGGAACAGACGGGTCCGTTGTTGCTCGCAGCAGGCGTAACGACCATTGTGGCCGATCATCAGGAAGCCGAACACCTGAACACGGTCTGGTCGGGCAAGGACATGCCGGGGCCTCGCCTGTTGCCGTCAGCCGACTGGCCAGTCGGCGAATTCTCCGGACTGGCCGACAGCACAACGCCGCAACTCGAGTCACTGCTCGAGTCACGCCAGGCGCGGTTGATCGGCTTCAAAGACATCGTCGCCCGACGATTCAGTGAGCCGCCATCTGTTCACGATGGCGTTACGACCATGGTACTCGGCAGCGAACCCAACGGCCTGCCCGCCGGCATCGCGCTGCATGCTGAGCTGCGAGCGCTCGTTGCAGCGCGCCTGAAACCGGCACAGGCTTTGCGTGCCGCAGGCGTCAACGCCGCGGCAGCATTAGGCGTGGACCCCACGCTTGGCCGCGTCGCAACCGGTGCGGTAGCCGATCTCGTATTCGTGGATGGAGACCCTCTGACTGACATCGGCAAGGCGCTGAATGTTGTAGCTGTCGTCCGGAATGGCCGGTTTTTCAGTGTCGCCGGCCTCATCGACCGGGCAGAATCGGCTGAAATCGTCGAATAATTTGACAGAAAACAGCATTTCGGGGCTTCCTGAAGGCCGGAACGCCGAATTGGACATAATCTGACCTCGGCACGATGCCCTGCTTGTGCCGCCTTATTCTTGGGAGAAGGCGTTATTGCAGATTAATCAGAGATTTATCACGAGCACTTCCCTGGTTGGATGACGTAAGCCGGCCTGAAACCGTCGGGCTTTTTTACAAAATAACGCCAGGGCCACGAATTAATTGCATTGAGCAATCGCTAAATCATTGAATTAATGCCACACCCGTGATGGTTGGCACAGGTCTTGCTTTTATTACCCTGCCCAAGCGAAGTGTAGCTGCGCGCAGGTAGATACACCGGACAGAAACAGGATTTAGACGCCAGAAGAACAATAACTACAAAAACAATAAGATCCAGATCCGATAATAATTAGAAAGCATCTGTCTCCGGTTACCTGATTTGCAGTTACCTCTTTTGAAAAAAAGAGAATCCAGCCCCGCCGCTAACGCCGCGGGGCTTTTTCTTTGGCGCCCCAGTGTTGCGTTAGTATGGGCGCTCATTGAAGGGGGCGGACGATGAAAAGAAAAGACCTTTGGCTGAGCTACACACTGCTGTTCCTCGCGGCCTGCACGGGCGGCGAGCGTGACTTTTCCGAAACGAGCATTGCCGACCTTCACGACCAGATGCAGCGCGGCGACATTACCTCGAAGGAAGTCGTGGATTGGTACATCGATCGTATCGCCAAAATCGATCAATCGGGCCCCGGCCTTAACGCTATGATCGAGATCAACCCGGATGCCCAGGCCATCGCTGCTTCGCTTGATCGAGAGTGGCAATCCTCCGGGCCCCGCGGCCCACTGCATGGCATACCTGTTGTACTCAAGGCGAATATCGACACTGCAGATCAAATGTACACAAGCGCTGGTTCACTCGCGCTGGCCAACCACGTGCCACCGCAGGATGCGTTCATCGTCAAGCGCCTGCGCAATGCGGGCGCCGTCATACTTGGCAAGGCCAATCTCAGCGAGTGGGCAAATTTTCGCTCGACCCGATCTTCAAGTGGCTGGAGTAGCGTTGGTGGCCAAACGCTCAATCCTTACGACACAGCACGATCGCCCTGCGGCTCATCGAGTGGATCAGGTGTTGCGGTCGCGGCGAATCTGACAGTGGTCGCAATCGGTACCGAGACCGACGGGTCGGTCGTATGTCCGGCGGGCATCAACGGCATCGTCGGCATCAAGCCGACTGTTGGTCTGGTTAGTCGTAGCGGCATCATTCCAATTGCACATAGTCAGGACACAGCCGGACCCATGGCGCGTTCTGTAAGAGATGCGGCAATACTGCTGACGGCAATGACCGGCGCGGATGCGAATGACCCGGCGACGGCCGATGCCAAGATCCACCAGGATTATTCGGCCAGCCTGACAGCCGATGGCCTTAACGGCAAACGCATTGGTGTTATTCGCTCCTGGTACGGGGCGGGCTCGAATCCGCATGTGGATAACATCTTCGAAGCCAGTATCGAGGCCCTCAAAAAGCAGGGCGCCGAAATCATTGACGACCTGGAGATTGAGACCGAGGGTATGTACGACCCCGAATACGAGGTGCTGTTGTACGAGTTCAAGACAGACCTGGCGGCCTACTTTAAGTCATCGGCTGCGCCCATGGACTCGCTTGCGGACGTCATCGCCTTTAATGACGCACATGCAGAAACAGTAATGCCGGTGTTCGGCCAGGAGGTCTTTCTTGAGGCCGAGGACAAAGGGACGTTGGCCGATGAGGCTTACCTGGCTGCGCTCACTGAAAGCCGGCGCATCGCACGCGAAGGCATCGACGGCGCCATGGGCGAGCACGAGCTCGACGCACTGATTGCCATTACCAACGGCCCTGCTTGGATGATTGACCACGTCAACGGCGACTCTTTCGGTATCGTCAGTTCATCCCTCGCGGCGATTTCGGGTTACCCGAGTATCACGGTGCCGGCAGGTTTCGTCGCGGGCCTGCCTATCGGACTCTCATTTGTCGGAAAGCCCTGGAATGAGAAGCAGCTCATAGAGATCGCCTACGCATTCGAACAAGCTACAGGAGTACGACGCGCACCCGAACTTTAGACAGTTTCCCGACAATTGCAGGCAAGACGATGTTCAAGGCAGTTCGCATTTCGATTTTGCTGTTCATCCTGTTCTTCGTTGCGGTCAGCACCTGGCTGACGCAGGCAAGGAGCACGAACTGGAACAACAGCCTGTGGGTCAAGGTCTACCCGATCAACGCAGACGGCAGCGACGAGGCCTCAATGTACATCGACGGTCTGCAGGTGGGTGATTTCGAGGGAATTGAAGCATTTCTCGCTCGCGAATCCGAGCGTTATGCGCGCGGTCTGCCGCGGCCGGTCCGTATCGAGTTGGGCACTCTCGTCCCGGAACAACCACCTGAACCGCCGGCCGAACCGAACATGTTCTCGGTGATGATGTGGTCGCTGAAGATGCGCTGGTGGTCCGGCTCGGTCACTGACGACCAGGACAACATAGAGCCCGACGTTCGCATCTTCGTGCGCTACCATCGCCCCGATGTTGCTGTCACGCTCGAGAATTCGGTCGGCCTGCGGAAAGGCATGGTCGGCATCGTGAATGGCTTCGCGAGCAAGCGCCATCGCGGGGCGAACAACGTCATCATCGCCCATGAATTCCTGCACACGCTCGGCGCAACCGACAAGTACAGCCCGGTCAATGGCCACCCGGTCGGGCCTGATGGCATTGCGGAGCCTGATCGCAAGCCGCTATATCCACAACGCTATGCCGAAATCATGGGTGGCCGGATCGCGCTCGCGGAGGACGATTCGGTGATCCCCAAGAACCTCAAGTACGCGGTCATCGGACCGCTGACGGCCAGTGAAATCAACCTCACGGATTGAAGCCGCTTTTTCTGCCCGCCCGCCTGAGCTACGCTCACCGCATGAGCGCGATAGCACCCACTCTTTTTGCCTGCAATGACGTTCGCGTTGAAGTAACCGGGCGCATGCTCGTCGACGCGCTTGATTTCGAGCTTGATCGTGGCGAGTTGCTGGCTGTTCTCGGTCAGAACGGCTCGGGAAAATCGCTGACGATGCATACGCTGGCTGGCTTGCGTCCCGCATCAAAGGGACAGGTTCTGCTCGACGGCCGCGACGTGGCGGCCAGCAATCGCCAGGGCATCGCCAAACAACTCGCACTGTTGCCTCAGCACATTGATGACATCTTCCCGGCGACGGTACTCGACACGGCCATGATCGGCCGCCACCCGCATATCGGGCGCTTCCAGTGGGAGTCAGCCAGTGATTTCGACATCGGCCGCGCAGCGCTCGCATCGGTGGATCTCGAAGGCCTGGCGCGTCGCGACGTGCTGACATTGTCGGGCGGCGAACGCCGGCGCCTGGCGATCGCGCAGGTGCTCACACAGCAGCCTGATGTCTACCTGCTCGACGAACCCACCAATCACCTCGACCCGCAACACCAGCTCGATGCCCTGTCGCTATTCCGCGAGAAAGCCAACGCCGGAGCCGCCGTCATCGCAAGCCTGCACGATGTAAATCTTGCCGTGCGCTATGCCGATCGATGCTTGTTACTTTACGGGGACGGGCGCTGGGATATCGGCGCTACGGAAGACGTGCTCGACGAACAGCGACTCTCCGAGCTCTATTCCACGGCGATGGAGTCTGTCGCCTGGCGCTCGACTCGCCTGTTCGTCGCGTCAGGCGACGTAGCCCCGTAGCAGCTCCAGGTATTTTTCGTGCAGCGACGGGTTCGCCGCGAGCACTGAACGAATTCCCAGCGTCGGTTTCTCGCCATTAAGGTTCGTAAACACGCCGCCGGCTTCGGTCACGATGATCGACAACGCGGCAATGTCGAGAATATTCACATCCGATTCGATCACGGCTTCAATTTTGCCCGCGGCCAACAGGTGATAGTGATAGAAATCACCGTATCCACGAATACGATCGGCCCGCTCAACGATGTTGCCGAGAGATGCCCAGCCATCGCTGCCAGCGAGCGACTTCAGGTTACCAACCGACACGGCAGCATCATCGGGATTATCAATCTTGCTGATCTTGAGCGGCTCACCATTGAGCCATGCGCCCTGCCCCTTTTCCGCCCAGGCGAGCTCATCCATCATCGTGCCGCTCGACACGCCGAGAATGATCTCGCCGTGGTGCATTAGCGCGATCTGCGTCGAGAAGAACGGGTACTGACGAACGAAGCCCTTGGTGCCATCGATCGGATCGACCAGCCACAGGTACTCGGCGTCTGCCTGGGTACGTCCGGTTTCTTCACCGTAGAAACCGTGCTCCGGATGCGCGTCCAGGATGATCCGGCGAATCGCCTGCTCACACTCGACATCAGCCTGTGTCACTGGCGTCCGGTCTTCCTTGGTCGTTACCGTGAAGTTCCCGGCGTAGTAGGAACGGCTGATTTCGGCAGCCTTGCTTGCAGCCGCAAGAGCAATCTTGAGAAAGCCGGATGCGGTGTTTTCGTCGAACTGATTCACGGGCGAACTATGGCGGGATCGGCGCCGCGAAACAAGCATCTTCCTTGACAGTGTTGCGGGTGCTACCTAAGGTCGCGCCATGGGAAATCGACTCAGCAAGATCTACACACGCACCGGCGACGACGGCACGACAGGCCTCGGTGATGGTGACCGCACGCCCAAAGACAGCACACGCGTGGAAGCGTACGGCACGGTCGATGAAGCCAACAGCGCAATCGGGCTTGTGCTGGCGGCCGACACGGTGCCGGACAGGATTCGCGTGTGCCTGACCGAGGTCCAGCACGATCTTTTCGAACTCGGCGGCGAACTGTGCATCCCCGGATACAGCGCGGTAACACAGGAATTCATCGATCGGCTGGAGAATGACCTCGACGCATTCAACGCCGAGCTGCCTCGCCTCAAGGAATTCATTCTACCCGGGGGTAGCCCGGCCGCTGCAGCCTGCCACCTGGCGCGTACCATCGTGCGCCGGGCGGAACGACGTGTAATCACGCTGTCAAAGGTTGACGATATCCGGCCTGAGGCGATCAAGTACCTGAACCGCCTTTCCGACCTGCTGTTCGTTGCGGCCCGCACGCTTGCCCTCGCCGAAAATGGCAAAGAGACCCTCTGGAACCGCGATCGCGGTTAGTCACACGGGCGCAGCTACAGCCGCGCCTCGCGATTGGTGCGCGCCTGGCTCAATGCAAGACACATCGCGTTGCCGGCAATGAGCAGTCTCGGCGTTGCGCGCCCGATCTCGTCCGCGGGCAAGAGAAACTGGTTGCCGTAGCGGATGGCAGCCAGGCTTGGCCAACGCTCCCACTCGGTGAAAGCATCGTCGCCTGCATCGGTGCTTGCGAGCATCACCTCCGGGTCGCGATCGATTACGGCTTCTGCCGATATGGCGGGAGCAAGGTCGTCAAGATCCTCGAAGATATTTCTTCCCCCGCAGATATCGATGAGGCCGCTGACATAGTGTTCACGATTGATTGTGTACAGAGGGCGCGCTGACACCTGGTAGAACACATCGATGGACGGTTGGTCTGCGTACTGTTCACGCAGCGACTTCAGTCCCGCCACAAACTTCTCCGCTACCACGTTGGCTTGCGCCTGCCGCCCGGTCAACTCTCCTACGCGACGTAATGCGTCGCCTACATCATCCAGGCCGCGCGTACGTATCGTCTCCACCCGGTAGCCTCGCCTTCGCAACTCATCGACAGTGTGCATCGGCGTGCCGCTCTCCCACACGAGCAATAAATCCGGGTCGAGAATTGCGAGCTGTTCCTCGTCGACCATGAATGCATCACCCACCTCGGGGAGTTTCAGCACGTCCCGTGGATAATCAGACCATGCGCTGACGCCAACCAGTTGATCGCCGGCGCCAACGGCGAAGACCAGCTCGGCGAGATTTGGGGCAAGAGTAACGATGCGCGTTGCGGACTTGGGCTCGTCCGTATTGCCTGCGGGCTCGGAGCACGCGCATAACAGTGCACCAAGACACGCCAGCGCGCACGCGCGGATCACTGCGTGAAGCCGTACAACGTCATGGCGGCGATGATTACGGCCCAGATCAGGAGCAATTTGAACACGAGGTGGTTGGCTGCTTCGGCCCCGCGAACCGCGCGCTCGGTCGACGTCTCATCAGGGCGATCCTGCAATGCCAGCGCGGCAATACCTACGCGAGCCAACAGATTCTCGCTGCGTGCTGACGTAGATGCATCACGGTCTTCGGTCGGTGCTCGCAGCGCTGAGATGGCATCGTCCATGTGCCCGGCTGCTGCATACCCGATGGCCGTAAGCCTCGCCGGAATCCATGCGAGCCAGCCATGGAGCATTTCCGCGGCATCACGAATGCGAACTGAATTACCTTCTGCTTGCTGATCACGCGCCGCGGTAAAGACTGCGCGACGACGAATCAGATCCGTTACGCGATACGCCCACGCGGCCAGCGGCCCCAGCACCATGAACCAGAAAACCACCGCGAACAGGCGATTGTTTGCCTGTACGCAAACGGCAGCCTCAACACAGGCAGTACGCTCGCTCGGATCCTCGGGCACGTCGTCTTCGACGATCGCTTTCGCGGCGTTGCGCACCTGCTCGTCTTCGCCGGATTCGAGTGCCTTGCAGTATTCGCCCACTTCTTCGCCGATATCACGCGGCCCAAGCGAGAAGAACAGGACCACAACGGCCAGCAGCAGGTACGTGAAGCCCGCAAGCGTGCTACCGAGAAACCAGATGACTGCGAATACGGGCAGAACGAGAACGACGCCCAGCAGTATGACGGGGATGATTGCCGGCCAATTGGCCAGACGCTCTGCCTGGCGAAAGCCGAAGTCGATCATCCGATCCAGCCAGCGCATGCGGCGCCAGTGGAAAAGCTGGGTTGCCAGCCGTTCGACGACGAGTCCGATGAGTAATGCGATCAGGTTCATAATGCGTCTTTCCCGTGCCCGAGCCCATCATACAATCTGAGCCAGTCGAAAGCAGGGCCCGGATCACTCTTGCGTCCGGGAGAGATGTCACAATGCCCCGCAATCTCGCGCGCCGAAATCTGTGGATAGGCTTCGCAGAGTGCCCGAATCACCGCCTGCAGCGCCGGATACTGCCGATCGTCGTAGGGAGTCTCGTCTTCTCCTTCGAGCTCGATGCCAATAGAAAAGTCATTGCAGCGATGTTGCCCGCGGAAGCAGGAATCGCCGGCATGCCACGCCCTTTCCGCAAATGGCACAAACTGGATCACACTGCCGTCGCGGCGAATGAGAACATGTGCGGAGACCTCCATGCCGCGAATCTCCTCGAAATACGGGTGTGCACCCCAGTCCAGCGTGTTCGTGAACAGCGCTTCAATCTCGGGGCCACCAAATTCGCCCGGCGGCAGGCTGATGCCGTGCACAACTATCATCGTCGGTTCCGTACCGTCGGGCCGCGCATCGCAGTTGGGGCTGTGACAACGCGTCGCCGGGTCCAGGTACCCGGTAGCTTTGTCTACGGTGAAAAGGCATGATTTCGAAACCATGACGACGAGGCTATTTGTTTCTGCGGAATTGATCAACGGTGCCGAGCTATTACTCGAGGGCGACCGGGCCCGTTACCTGGGCCGCGTTTTGCGCTTGCGCGTCGGGGACGAGATCACTGTCTTCAACGGCAAAGGCGCCGAGTGGTCGGCCAGCATCGAAGGCATGACCAAAAACGCCGCAACCCTGCGCATCGGCGAAAGCCGTGAAGTCTCCACAGAGTCGCCACTCAAGATTCACCTTGTGCAGGGCATCTCCCGCGGTGAACGCATGGATTTTGTTGTGCAAAAAGCCACCGAACTCGGTGTCAAGCGCATCACGCCAGTGCTCACCGAATACGGTGTCGTCAAGCTTGATGCGGAGCGTGCGGCGAAGCGTCGCGATCACTGGCAAGGCGTGGCGGCAAGCGCCTGCGAGCAGTCGGGCCGCACGCGGCTGCCACTGATCGACACACCGATGCCGCTCAAGGACTGGTTCGGCGCCAAGCCGGAAGAGGTCGACGCGGAGTTGATATTCGGCCCCGGTGCGACCACGCCGCTCGCAAGTCTGCCCGCGCCCGCAACCAAGGTTTGTGTCCTGATCGGGCCCGAGGGCGGCTTCAGCCAAAGCGAATACGAGGACGCCGAAATCGCCGGCTTCACGGCTGTGTCCCTGGGCCAGCGTGTTTTGCGCACGGAAACAGCCGCCGTAGCAGCGCTCGCCATTATGCAATCGTTGTGGGGCGACCTGGCCTGATCAGGCCTGCTGGGATTCGCGCGCCAGCATCGCCTCGAGTTTCTCAAGATCCGGAATCAGCGGAAACTCATTGATCATCTTCACGCGGCAGAGCACCGGCGCATCGTTCGGCCAGCCTTCCGTCGTGTGCAGCTGCAGCACGTCTTCATTGACGCGTACGAGCTGCGGGAAGCCCTGCGTCAGTATGCCGAAGTGGCCTGTCTTCAGCTGCCCGGTATTCGCGTAGAAAACAACGATACGCGTACGACCTGTCGTCACCGGCACATCTTTGCCCAGGGCGCCTTCATACGACACGACCGGCAACGGGCGCCCATTCCAGTTAACACTGCCCATCATCCACGCGTGTGCGCCGGCCTCTTGCTCCGGCGCGGTAAAGCGAACCACCTCTGCAACACAGGCGCGAGGCACGATCAGGCGGTCTTCGGCCAGTGGAATGAGCAGGCTATATAGTTCTTCGGTTTCGCTGCTCACGGCAGTTCAATCCCTTTCTCTTCAAGTTGCCGGCGAATCGCCTCGAGTAGTTGTGCGTCCTGGTACGGCTTGCCAAGGTAGTCATTCACACCCAATTCGATCGCGCGGGCGCGGTGCTTGTCGCCAACACGTGAGGTAATCATGATGATCGGCACATCAGCGACACGCGCGTCATTGCGCACGTGGGATGCTAACTCGTAGCCGTCCATGCGCGGCATTTCAATATCAAGGAGGATCACGTCGGGCTTGTGATCCTGCATAACGGCTATTGCATCCAGTCCGTCCTTGGCCGTCTCAACACGCATGCCACTGCGCTGCAGGAGGCGCTCCGTAACACGACGAACCGTAATTGAATCATCGACAATGAGGGCCAGCGGGCGATCATCGCTTGGAGTTGGTGCGGCTTTCTTGAGCTCGACGACGGGCGCGCCGGTACGCACCAGCGCATGAATGTCGAGGATCAGGATGATACGGCCATCGCCAAGAATCGTTGCCCCGGATATGCCGCGAATGCCCGCGAGCTGCGGCCCTACGGCTTTGACCACGATCTCGCGGCTGGCGAGCATTTCGTCGACGAGCAATGCGGCTGAGTATTCACCTGCGTGCACGAGTATGACGGGGACAGATGTTTCGTCTTCAGGAAGCTTCGCGGCCTGGCCACCAAGGTACATGCCCAGGTGCCGGAATTTGTATGACTGTTCGCCGTACTGATAACTCGGCTCGCTGTGACTGAGCAGGCTCTCGAGTTCACGACGGGGAATGCGTGCAACGCCTTCCACTGTCGGTAGCGGTAAGGCATAAACCTCCTCGCCTGTGCGAACGATCAGCGCCTGTGTGATTGCGAGGGTGAAAGGCAGCCGCACCGTGAAATTGGTGCCCTGCCCGGTTACCGACGAAATGCGTAGCGAACCACCGAGCTTCTTCACTTCGTTGGCAACCACGTCCATGCCCACACCACGTCCCGCCGACTGCGTGACCGTGCCAGCCGTCGAGAAGCCCGGAGTCAGGACCAGGTCCATGATCTCTTCGTCACTAACCTTGCTGTCGGGCGCGAGCAGCTCCAATTCATACGCTTTGCGACGGATCGAATCGACATCCAGGCCGGCGCCGTCGTCGGCGACGTCGATCACCATCTCGGCGCCTTCCCTGTGCAGGCGAATCGTGATGCGGCCGACCGCAGGTTTGCCAGCAGCCTGGCGTTCAGCGGCGTCCTCGATGCCGTGGACGACGGCATTGCGCAGCATGTGTTCAAACGGCGGCAACATCTTGTCTAGAACCTGCCGATCGAGTTCGCCAGAGGCCCCTTCCACCGCAAGTTCTGCACGCTTGCCAGCCTCCACAGCCACCTGCCGCACGAGCCGCGTAAGACGCGACACATGACGTTCAAATGGCACCATCCGGGTGCGCATGAGGCCGTCCTGGAGTTCGGCAGTCACGCGTGACTGCTGCACGAGCAGGCCTTCTGCTTCCGTTGTCACCGACTTCAACAGGTCCTTGAGGCTGCCGAGATCATTTGCAGACTCGGCCAGCGCCCGCGACAGCTGCTGAATATTGGAGTAGCGATCGAGCTCCAGCGGGTCGAAGTCACGGGCCACGAGCGTATCCTGGTGACCGTGCATGATTTGCGCTTCGGTTTCGATCTCGAGTTTGCGTAGCTGCCCGCGCAGGCGGGCGACCGTTTGTTCGAGCTCTTCAACGTGGAATTCGAACGAGTTGACCTGCTGGTTCAGACGCGAATGATAGATGCTGATCTCGCCTGCGGCGTTGAGCAGATCTTCGAGCAAGTCGGCGTCGACGCGCGCGAATTCCTGGCGCTGGTCCGACGATCGCAATGCACGTATATCCGCTGGCGGTTTCGTTTTTGGCCGGGCTGGTGGCTTCGGTTCGGGTACTGGCTCGGGCTCTGGTTCGGGTTCAGGCTCGAGTTCAGGCTCGGGTTCGGGCTCGGGTTCAGGCTCGGGCTCGTACTCTGGCTCTGGCTCTGGCTCTGGCTCAATTGGCGCCTCTTTCTCACTACCGATTTCCGCGAGCTCGTCGGCCAGCGGTGAATCGATGATGACCATGCTGACGGTGTCGTCGGGTTCGATCGTAAATTCGGCGGAAGGCGCCTCCTCGACACTTGTGTCTTCCGGAGCCAGTTCGACCCCGGCATCGTCGGCAACCTCGAATCCGGCATTGGCCTGCTGAATACGCTGTTCCAGTTCGGCCACAGCATGCACGGGCTTGCTCGCGATCACGAGGTCTCGCATGCGGTGCAACTCGTCAATGCTGCGCTGCAACAGGTCCTCGACAGCCGGAGTAGCCTTCACGCGGCCATCATCGACCGAGATCAACAAGGTCTCGATTTCGTGACTGAGGTTGCCCATCGCCGTGATGCCGGCCATGCGCGCGCCACCCTTGAGCGTATGCAAATGGCGCCTCAGTTCATCCATGGGCTGTGCCGAGCGTTCCTTGACCCACTCGAGCAGCGCCTTGTCTGCCGACTCGAGCAACTCCGCGGATTCCTCGGTGAAAATGGCCGCAATCTCAGCGTCGTATTCCGCTTCTTCGCTGACAACCTCGACGACAGGTGCTGGCGCCTCAACAGGCGGCTCGTGCGGGGCGGCTGGCACTTCTGCCGGCACTGGCACAGAAACAGGTTGCACCAGCACGGCATCTGTCAGCTTGGCGATGTGGTTTATCAGGGCCGTGTAGTCCGCACGACTACGATCAGGGTTGTTGATATCACCAACGATCGTGTTGATCGCGCGCGCGGCGGCGCGCAATACATCGAGCCCTGACTGTTGAAAACCAATCTTGTGATCGTACACGCGCCTCACGAAACGATTGAGTGCTGCCGCAACGGCTACGCCGCGCTCGACATTCGCCATATTGGCGCTGCCGTGCAGCGTATGACATGCGCGGTGCAGCTTGTCGGTGACATCGAATGGTGGCTGATGGCCGTCGCACGCCTCGAGGTAGTCAGCGATAACCTTGAGGTGTCCCGCCGTTTCCTTCGAGAAAATGTCGTACAGCACGGGGTCCATCTCGAGCGCCGCTTCCTCCTCGACCGGCTCTTCGCTCGCGAGGCGACTGATTGTCAACACGGCCGCATTAGGGTCGCCGTCGGCAAACGCGTTAGCACGCGCAATCAGCAAGCTGATATCAGCTTTCGGCCTCGCACCCACCTCGAGTTGCTCAACGAGTTCAGGAACCGCTCCAGCGGCCTGCACAATGAAGTCGACCATGGGTGGCGTGCGTTTCAACGTCCGGTTGATCAGCCGGTTGAGCAGGTTCTCGATCGCCCAGCAATACTCGCCGATGCGTTCGGCTCCGACCATCCGACCACTGCCCTTGAGCGTGTGAAACGAGCGACGCGCTGTAATCAGCATTTCGAGATCGTCGGGCGATGCGGCCCAGGAAGGCAGGTGGCGCTTGATCGACGCGATCTCTTCCTTCGCTTCCTCAATGAATAACTCGAGGATCTCGGGATCCATGTGTTCGGCGTCGGGCGCGACAACAGGCAGTGGCATGACCTCCGTGGCCTGCATCTGCGACGAGTCGGAGGCGGCCTCCGCAATGGCGCGTTGCCCGGCAGCCTCGATATCCAGCGCTTCGAGTTTCTGCGTTGCAGCTACAGGTTCCTTGAACTCCGCCTGCTGCATCCGTTGTTCGACATCGCGCAGGACGGCAAGACATGCCTCGGCGTTGTCCAGCATGTACCACGGTTCACTACGGCCGGCTTTGACCGTCTCCATGTAGTACTCGATGCTGACGATTGCATCGGCAAGACGGTCGGTTTCCTTTTGCGTCAACTGGGCGGGACCGCCAGCATTCAGCATTACTGTAACCACGCTCCCGACCCGCTCGACAACTTCCATGGCCCGCGTCTTGTCGAGCATTAGCAGGCCGGCCTTAATACCGGCGAGCAGTGACGGCAGGCTATCGAGGCCACTCGACGGCGCCTGAGAGGCAATGCTCTGGCTAATGGTTTCCTTGATGCGCGCGAGGTTGATTATGCATTCGCGCATAACGGACTCGGCAACCTTGCGGAAATCCTCTGCATCCTCTCGTTTGGTTTCGTCGCCAGGTTCTTCTCCCTCGGGAGGCGTTGGCAAGGTCAGGCGAATAAGTTGTTGTTCGAGCCGGTCTTCGACGCGCAACAGTGTCGATGCGATATCGAGAATAATCTGGTCGTTTGCAACACCGCCTTGTTCGACAACGGTCTTCAGTCGATCGATCTCTCCATCGATGTCGCCGCGCAGCTGGCCGAGACCCAGAACGCCGAGCGTGTCGCTGATCTTCTTCAGAAGTTCGAGTTGCGGCACGAGCTCCGACGACTTGTTCATGCCCGTGCGAACGAAAATATCGAGAACGTCCTTGACGCGACCCAGATCCTCGCGAATCGCTGAGCCGACCGTTTCCATGAGCTTGGCGCTCGGCGCCGATAACGCCTCGCGCGCACTCTCGACCTGCTCGTCGCCCGGCATCAATTCGGCCAGGTTGAATGCTGCGCGAATTTCGCTGATGCGCTCGCCCGCACTCGAGGAGCGCGCAACGTAATAAAGGAGATTGTTCAGCAGATCATCGACCGGGTGATGCTCAAAGGCGAGTAACCCCTGGTCAATGACATATTTCAATTGCCGGTCGGCCTGGCCAAGCAGGCGCTTCACTGCAACCGACGTTTCGAGCCCGCCGTTTTGTAGTGACTCGAGCACTCCGCCGACGATCATCCACAGCTGGTACATGTCATCGCGTGTGGCCGAGTGTTCAAGCGCAGCTGCCACTTTACCCAGCGTTTCAAGATGTCGCTGGCTGTCGCCACCCTTGATCCAGCCGAGCAATGCGAGCTGGAATTTCGGACGCAGGCGCTGCGCGACGACAACCGGATCTTCACCACTCCCTGCGCGTTCGCCACGCTTGTCTGCAGATCGGGTCGGCGACAGGTTGAGCAACAGCAGTGTGCCTTCGGACAACAAAGGCTCGCCACGCGCCGCGCGCAAATCATTGAGCATTGGCAGCAGGACGAGTGCGATATCACGACCGCCGCCCAACAGGCGCTCGATGTAAATCGGTAACTGCACCATTGCCCGCGTCAGTGCATCCAGACCGTCTTCACGCCCCTTGCCCGAACGCAGGGCCGTCAGGAACTTGCAGCACAGCTCCATTTCCTCGACGAGTAGCGCTGCTCCATAGGTTTCCGTTATTCGTAGCGCGCCACTGGCCTGGTGCAGGAGCTCACCAGCCCGTATCAGTGCGGCCGTGCCACCTCGGCCATCGACACAATCCTCAAGCGCAAGATGCGCGTTGCGGATCGTCTCCATGAGCTCAGTGCTAACGATCGACAGCGCGCTAACGGCGCCCTGTCCGCTATCGTCGCTGATCATCTGCTCATGAATGCCCGTGTCGCCCGTCATCTGGTCGTCCGTGTCGCTCGCGAATGTCGCTTCTTGCGCCTTATCCCGTCTTCGCCTGAGGTTTCGGTGCCGCTTGTGGCGGTGCCGCGTTTGCAGATGTGCGCGTCAACGCGCCCGCCTGCATCATATCCGCCGGCAACGCGAAGCCTTCAACTGTCTTTCTCAGCTGCGTCGCCAATTCGGACAGCTTGGAAATTGACGCTGCGGTTGCATTCGTCGCCTTGCCCGTCTGATCACCGATCTCCCTGAGCCGCGTAGTGCGCCGTGTCACATCAGCCGCCGAGCCGGCCTGCTGGCGCGCCGAACTCGAAATGTTCTGTACAAGGCTGGCAATCTGGTTCGAGACCTGTTCGATTTCATCGAGCGCGGCGCCTGCGTTCTCGGCAAGCAATGCTCCGCCAACCACGTCCGTCGTACTGCGCTCCATCGATATAACGGCTTCGTTGGTGTCCGCCTGAATCGTCCGCACGAGCACCTCGATCTGCTTGGTTGCATTCGTCGAGCGCTCGGCAAGACGCTGTACTTCGTCGGCAACGACCGCGAACCCGCGGCCCGCCTCACCGGCCATCGACGCCTGGATGGAGGCATTGAGTGCGAGAATGTTCGTCTGTTCAGCAATATCGTTGATGAGTTCGACAATATTACCGATTTCCTGCGAGCTCTCACCGAGGCGCTTGATGCGCTTCGAGGTTTCCTGAATGGTCTCGCGGATCGCGTTCATGCCGTCGATGGTGCGGCGCACGGCCTCACCGCCTTTGTGAGCAACTTCTACCGAATGGCGCGCCACATCCGACGACCTTTCAGCATTGCCGGAGACCTCTTCGATCGAGGCGGCCATCGACACGATCGATTCGGTCGCGGCGTTAATTTCTTTCGCCTGGTTGTCTGCCGCCTTGGCAAGATGCGCGGCCGTATTTTCCGTTTGCTTTGTTGCCATGTCCACCATGAGAGCGGTGTCATTGACGGTAGCAACGAGCTTGCGCAGTTCTTCGATCGCGAAGTTGAACGAGTCAGCAATCGTGCCCGTGATGTCCTCGGTTACGGTGGCCTCGACGGTCAGGTCCCCATCAGCGAGACTGCCCATCTCATCGAGGAGCCGCAGAATTGCCTGCTGATTTCTTTCGTTCTGGTCCGCCTGTTCCCTGGCAGCGCGTTCGAAAACCGCACTTTTTCCATGCAGGAACTGCAGGCCGAATACGAGCAGGATAGCCAGCCCGACCAGCCCGATCGGAATCCATGGAACATTGAGGGCCGCAGGCAATATGCTGCCGCCACCTGATGAGCCAAAAGCCGAGCCCAGCAACTTGTTCGCACTTGCGGCAAGTTCGGCCTGGCTGTCGCCAAGCCCGCTAATCTGGCCGATGCTTGCGCCGAGCGACGCGGATTGTTCCTCGAGGCCGGCTACAACGCCGAGCAACGGAACAATCGCTTCACGGCCTTCGTTGTTGAGCGGACGAATATCGAGATCACTGTCCTCGCCGTTCAGGCCATTGAGGACACTTCGCAGGAAAGCGACGTCGCCGGCAATCGCGTTGGCAACGTTTTCGCCGCCGCCCGGCAGCGTAGCGGCAGCTTGGCGTATGCGATCAGCACGTTGCTGGAATTCCTGGATCGTCGCTGTCGCGCCCGAGCGGTCCAGCAGATCATTGGAACCGTCGAGGACTGAGGTTGCACCGGCCACCAATTGGTTCGTCGCCGCATACACTGCTTCAACTGTCGTACGCTTCGCGAGTATCGCTGAGGCTTGCGACTCAAGTTGCTGCCAGTCTGCGGAGCGACCGGGCGCACCGCCACGTCGCAGCGAAGCAATTTTTTTGACGCTGGCGTCAAGTTGGTCGAACGCACCATCCTTGCCGTCGAGTGCCCGTGCTGCCTGAGACGGGATCGCCTGCGATAACGCCGCAAGCTCCGGCGCAGATGAACCGTCACTACTTTGTGCCTGCAGGTATACGAACGCGGCGGCAGCGATCAGGAAGAGCCCAATCAGACCGGCAACGATTTTGAAAGTAGATGCATTGTCAGTTTTTGTGGCCATAATTCTTCAGACCTTCTAGTCCGCAGCTGCCTGCAGAAACATGTTGCTTTCGACCAGGTCGAACAAATTGAAAACGGGCCAGGACTCGTCGCCCCGCTGATAAGCCCCGCCCAGGAAACGATCACAGCGAACAATGGTCTCGGCTGTCTCGTCTGAAAATTCGTGATCCATGAATCGACGGAAACCCAGCACTTCGTCCACGACTATGCCGGCCGGCACTTCACGATGATTGACTGAGATGACGCGTGTCGTGCGCCGCAACGTCGTCCTGCCACTGCCCAGCAGCAGTTTGACATCGACCAGAGGCAGCAAGTGACCGCGGAGGTTGGCGATGCCGAGCAACCAGCGATGCGCGCCAGGAACACGCGTTATCGCCTCTGGCAGCATCAATACTTCGCGAACCTGATCACGACCTGCGACGAACTGCTCTTCACCGATTCGAAAACCGACACCGACCCATTCCGCTGGTACGTCGCCGGCACCCTGACCTGAATGCGCAACACGACTGCGCCGCTCCATTTCGAGCAGCAACTCGAATGGTTGCTCGACCAGCGCGGCAAGATCAGCGGAACCGGTCACTTAGCCTGCCATCACCGAGTGGATTTTCGCGACCAGCTCTTTGTCGACAATCGGCTTGACGAGGTATTCGACAGCGCCCTGTCGCATGCCCCAGATCTTGTCGGTCTCCTGATCCTTCGTGGTGATCATGATGACGGGGATCGACTCTGTGGCAGGGTCCTTCGTCAGCTTGCGCGTTGCCTGGAAACCGTTCATGCCCGGCATGACGACATCCATAAGTATGCAATCCGGACGTGCCGTCCTGGCTTGCCGAATGCCTTCTTCACCACTGTCGGCAACGAGTGTGTCGAAACCGGCCTTCTCGAGCATGTTTTGAAACAAATGCAGCTCGGTGGGTGAATCGTCAATAATCAGAACTACCGCCATCCTCTGGTCCTTAGTTGATCTGGTTGGAAATCGCACCAAGCAACTCATCTTTCGTGAACGGCTTGGTGAGATATTGTTCGGAGCCCACGATGCGACCGCGTGCACGGTCAAACAAGCCGTCTTTCGAGGACAGCATGATTACGGGCGTTTCCTTGAAGGTCTTGTTGTGCTTGATCAGCGAGCAGGTTTCGTAGCCATCAAGGCGGGGCATCATGATATCCACAAATATGAGATCAGGCTGGTGATCCGCGATCTTCGAAAGCGCATCGAATCCGTCAATGGCGGTGAATACCTGGCAACCTTCCTTCGTCAGCAAGGTCTCTGCGGTTCGGCGAATGGTTTTGCTGTCATCTATTACAAGAATCTTGAGCCCGCTTAAGGACCTGGACGCGTTACTGGTCACCGAATTTCCCCACGTTCAAAACCGATTTTTACCATATTGACATAACTCCCGCTACGACGCGCGCCACGATGCGCAAAATCGCCGAAATTCGGGCGCTTACGCGTGATTTCGCTGTATAGTAGGCCGCCCTCGGGCTCGACATCGGAATATCAGCAAGAGATGACCCAGAAATCCTTGAAAATCGGCATCGTGATGGACCCGATCGACGCTATTACGCCTTACAAGGACTCGTCGCTCGCCATGTTGCTCGAAGCAGAGCGCCGCAACGCAGAAATACACTATTTCGAGCAGAAGGATCTCAGGTTGCTGTCCGGCAAGGCGTTGGGCCAGTCCACACTTTTGCACGTTCGCGACGATAACGACGACTGGTACTCTCTCGGGGATCGTCAGGAGATCGAACTTGGTGACCTCGACGCGATTCTGATGCGTAAGGATCCGCCATTTGACATGGAATACGTCTACACGACGTACATTCTCGACCGGGCGAGAGAAGACGGCGCCCTCGTCGTCAATGCGCCCCAGGCGCTTCGGGACATAAACGAAAAGGCATATACCGCCTGGTTCCCGGAAATCACGCCGACGACCTTGATCACCCGCTCGATGGATGAGATGAAGTCCTTGCTCGCAAAACACGATCGCATAGTCGCCAAGCCGCTCGACGGCATGGGCGGCCGTTCGATTTTCGTGGTTAAGAAAGGTGACAAGAACGCCAACGTTATCTTCGAAACGCTTACCGACTACGGCACACGGTTTGCCATGTGCCAGGTTTTCATTCCCGAAATCAAGGCTGGCGACAAGCGCATCCTCCTTATCGAGGGCGAGCCCGTCCCCTACGCTCTCGCCCGTATCCCGACTGGCGACGACAACCGCGGCAACATGGTTGCCGGCGCTGTTGCCAAGGGGCAGGAAATGTCGAAACGTGACTTCGAGATCTGTGAACAGGTTGGTCCGGTCCTGCGTGATGCTGGCGTCTTGTTTGCGGGCATCGACGTCATCGGTGATTACCTGACCGAGGTCAATGTCACCAGTCCTACAGGCATCCGCGAACTCGATAAGCAATTCGATCTCAATATCGCTGGCCTCATGTTCGACGCCATCCAATCGAAACTGTGATTTTCGGACTGACTCCCTCAGGCGTCTGTCGCCCCGTCATTTGAGACTCAGGTCCTTGTTTATGTAAACAAGATGGCGGAGTATTCGCGCGAATATGGCGAACCCCGTTATCACAGTCGATCCTCTGGATGAGCTGCGGCTCATGACGCCGATCGTGCCCGACCGGCTGCCAGCCATGTTATTCCTCGCCGCACTCGTGCACGGCATCCTGATAATCGGCGTCACGTTCAATGCATCACTCCTGGACCAGTTTGCCGACGCCATTTCGCTCGAAGTTACGATCGTGGCCAGCCCTGACCAGCAGATCGATCGCCCCGATGAAGCAGCGTATCTGGCGCAGGCCAGTCAGAAGGGCGGTGGCAATATCACCGACCAGATTCGCCCATCCGCCCCGCTGCAGAGCGCCATGCCTGTGGACAACCAGGGTAGTGAAGACGGCACGGCGCTCGCCGACGCAAAGGCACACGAGCGGTCGGCCGATGAGGTGCTTGCCTCGGAAAACACCAGCGATCGCCAGGTCGCGGTCGATCCGCGTACCGATCCGCAAACACGTGACAGCATCGCGGCCGCCATGGAAGCTGGCAGTGAACTTACGTTGCCTTTGCCTCAGGAAGACAAGGCGAGCTTCCTTCTGACCGACGATGATCCGCAGCAACTGATTATCTCGGCCGACACGCGCGAGTCAGCGGCTGCGGCGTACCTCGACTCGTGGAAGCGCCGCATCGAAGCCGTAGGCGCTGCATACCTTCCCGAACTCGGGGATCTGGACAATCTGACTGGTAGCCCGACATTGCTGGTCCGTATCAGTGAAAACGGCGAATTGCTCGATGCCACGGTCAGCAAGTCCAGCGGATCACCAATCCTGGATCTCGCATCGGTCGATATCATTCAGCGCGCATCACCGTTCGACGAGTTCCCGGCAGCGATGGCGAACGAATACGATAAGGTCGCTTTCGAGTACAAGTTCCTGTTTACGGAGCAACTTGTGCGCGACGACTGATGGGCAGATACTGTCCACATGCAAGCGGACGACTCACTAATAAATCAGCTACTTATCGCCATGCCGGGCATGCAGGACCCGAATTTCAGCACAACGGTAACCCTCATCTGTGAACATAACGACGACGGTGCGCTCGGCATCGTCATCAATCGTCCAACCACGCTGAAACTCGGCGGCCTGTTCGAGCAACTATCCGTCGACGACCCGGACCCGGATGCGGCCAACAGCCCGGTGCTTGCCGGCGGACCGGTTGGTACTGAGCGCGGTTTTGTCCTCCACGGACCTGAGCACAGCTATGAAAACACGCTGGCCGTGTCGGAAGAAATTCGCCTGACCCTGTCTCGAGACATTATCGATGCGCTGGCCACAGGCGAGGGTCCGGACAACGCGCTGGTAGCGCTTGGCTACGCGGGTTGGGAACCAGGCCAGCTCGAAGGCGAAATGCTCGCCAACTCGTGGCTCAACGTCCCCGCAACAGCCGAGATCGTATTCGAGACCCCGTTTGCGGAGCGCTGGGATTCCGCAGCTCGTACCCTGGGCATCGATATCGCGTGCATGTCATCGGACGCCGGGCACGCCTGAATTGTCCACACCCCGCACGATTCTCGCTTTCGACTTCGGAATGCGGCGCATTGGCGTTGCGATCGGTCAGGATGTGACAGGATCCGCGAGCCCCATCGGCGTCGTCGCGAATCGTGACTCCGGCGTGGACCACGAGGCTATCGCTGCATTGATCCGGGAGTGGCGCCCGACCAGCCTCGTCGTCGGAATGCCGGCTCACGCCGACGGCTCACCGAGTGAAATCCAGGTGCCGGTAAGGGCCTTCATCGGCGAGCTTGAGCGGTACGGATTGCCCATCGACACGGTCGACGAGCGCTACACATCCATTGAAGCAGAGCGTGTTCTCAAAGAGGCTCGCGCGGCAGGGACGCGGGGACGAATATCAAAAGAGATGATTGATAGTGCCGCTGCCGTATTTATCGCTGAAAGATATCTCCTAAGCGAGTAAAATGCCGCCGCGATGAACGCCGCAAACCCAATTGAAGCACGCAAAGACGAAGCCGCACTGCAGCTTGACGCAAGTGGCAATTTACGACATCTGCTGACGCTGAAAGGCCTCGACAAGACACTGCTGACCGACATTCTCGACGACGCTCAGCAATACCTGACCGAGCCGGGGGAATTGCCGGCACGTGGCAAGTCGCTTGCGGGCCGCACGGTCGCCAACCTGTTCTTCGAGGCCAGCACCCGCACACGCGCATCGTTCGACCTGGCCGGCAAGCGGCTCGGTGCCGATGTCCTGAACCTCGACGTCAACACCTCATCGCGCAAGAAAGGGGAGAGTATCCTCGACACGATCTACACGCTCGAGGCTATGCACGTGGACATCATGGTTGTTCGCGATGCCAGCGCCGGCGTACCAGCTTTCATTGCGCGGCATGTCCTGCCACATGTCAGCATCCTGAATGCGGGTGAATCGGACGTATCACATCCGACGCAGGGCCTGCTCGACATCCTGACCATGCGTCAGCACAAAGGCGCGTTCAAAGACCTTACCGTGGCTATCGTCGGCGATATTCGCCACTCACGCGTCGCGATGTCGACATCACATGCGCTGTCTACGCTTGGCGTCGGCGAGCTGCGGCTGATCTCGCCGCCGGTACTCGCCCCGGAGCCTGACTCGGTGCCGGGTGCCAGGGTCATCGACAACCTCAAAGATGGGCTCGCAGGTGCAGATGTCGTCATGGCGCTGCGCATTCAGCGCGAACGCATCGGTAATCTCGATGGCATTCCGGGCATCGACGAGTATTTCGCCAACTATGGCATCAGCCACGAAAGCATGAAATTCGCCAGGCCCGATGCGATTGTCATGCATCCGGGGCCGATGAACCGTGGCATCGAAATCGAAGGTTCCCTGGCGGACGGACCGCAGTCCGTCATAACGCAACAGGTCACCAATGGCGTAGCCATCCGCATGGCCGTACTCGACCGCGTCGGCAAGACGATGGCGGCACGTTGATCACGGCGGCCCAGGAGCAGGCCCAGGCAAACAGAGACACGATCTTCGTCCAGGACGGGGAAGTGATCTCAATAGATGCGTTCCCGGGCGATCAATTCATCATGCGCATTCGTGCGCCGAAGTGTGCGGCCGCCGCTCAGCCCGGCAGTTTCGTACACATCACCTGCGACGAGTCGCTGCCGATGCGCAGGCCGCTCTCGATAATGCGAGTCGGAGACAACTGGATCGAGATTCTCTACAAGATCGTCGGCCAGGGCTTGCGTCTGTTGTCGCAGAAACGACCCGGCGACTCCGTGAGCGTGCTTGGCCCGATCGGCCAGCCGTTCCATATGTCACCCGAGCGCCCGAGGACATTATTGATCGGTGGTGGTGTCGGCATTCCCCCGATGATCTTTATCGCTGACTGGCTGCGCCACAACGAAGGCAACTGGAAACCATTGGCAATTCTCGGTTCGGAAATTCCGTTCCCGTTCGAACTTCAGGAATCATCGCTCGCTGTTGATGGCGTGGACGATGACGTGAACAGCACGATGCCGTTGCTCGAGAGCTGGGGTATCCCGGCGAGACTGACCAGCCTGCAAGGATATGCGGGATGTCAGAGAGGCTACGTCACCGACCTCGCAAACCAGTGGCTTGCAACACTTTCGGCAGATGACCTCGCCAGGGTAGAGATCTTTGCCTGCGGGCCGACGCCGATGCTCAAAGCTGTCGCCGATCTCGCCGCGCGCTACGACCTGCCCTGCCAGGTATCCCTCGAGGAGTTCATGGCCTGCGCTGTTGGTGGTTGCGCCGGGTGTGCCGTGAAGATCAAAACGGCGGACGGCGAAGCGATGAAACGAGTTTGTGTTGACGGGCCAGTCTTCGAGGCCGCGACCGTCGTCTGGTAGTTTTGCGTACTTTGCACACACGAATACTAATGTCGGCCAGTGCCGCATTCATGGGCGTGCTTGGTATCGTGGCGTCCTTCTTTTCGCATGAGATTCTCGCGCTTGTTGGCGCAACAGTGGAAACGCAAGCCGTCCTGATCGTGCAGGTACTTGGTGCCCTGTACCTGGGCTTCGCGTTCCTCAACTGGTACATGCGCGGCTTCGTCATGGGTGGCATCTACAATCGTCCACTCGGACTCGGCAACATGCTGCACTTTGCAGTCGTCTCAGTAACGCTGATCAAGGCGGCCTTCGCACTGGACTCGATCGCTATGTGGGCAATTACAGCCGCATATGTCGTCTTCGCGATCTGGTTCGGCCTTGTGCTGTTTTCGTCACCACCGACTATCCGCAGCAATACCGACTGACCTCCCCGGTATTACCGGTCCAGTATCAGCCCAATAGTCGGTGATCAGCCGCCGAAGTTGACCTTGGCTTCGAGGTTGGAGCGCGAGTCGGCGTGCGACATGGCTTCTTCGAGCGTGATCGTGCCGTCTTTGTAAAGCTGCAGCAGCGCATCGTCGAAGTTCTGCATACCGGCCTCGCCCGATTCCTTGTGGGCTTCCTTCACAGACGAGATATCGCCCTTCAGGATCAGGTCCTTGATGTGCGGCGTATTGAGCATGAGCTCCACAGCTGCGACACGCTTGCCGTTGCGGGAGCGTACGAGGCGTTGCGACAGGATGGCGCGCAGGTAGTGCGCCAGGTCCATGAACACCTGCGAATGCTGTTCCTGCGGGAACAGATTGATAATTCGATCGAGTGTTTCTGCCGCGTTGTTGGAGTGCACCGTTGACAGCACCAGGTGACCCGTACCAGCCATATCGAGCGCGGCCCGCATGGATTCAGTGTCACGAATCTCGCCGATTAGAACCACGTCCGGCGCTGCCCGCACGGCACTCTTGAGGGCACGACCGTATGAATTTGTATCCAGCCCAACTTCGCGTTGGTTGATGATTGACTGCTTGTTCGGGTGCAGGAATTCAATCGGGTCTTCAATAGTCAGAATGTGCGACGAGGTCTTCTCGTTGCGGTGATTGACCATTGCGGCCAGCGTCGTCGACTTACCGGCACCGGTTGCACCCACCATGAGAATCAAACCGCGTCGCAGCATGACCAGCTCCTTGAGCTGTTCGGGCATGCCGAGTTCATCAAGCGTCGGCAAATCGGACGTGATGTAACGCAATACCATCGCGACATTGCCACGCTGGTGGAAGACGTTTACACGAAAGCGCCCCAGCCCTTCTTCGGACAATGCAAAGTCGATCTCGAGTTCCCGGGTGAACGTTTCCATCTGCTCTTCGGTCATGAGCTCGAGCGCCGCCTGCCTGACCATCTTCGGCGTCATTTCGAGTTTGTTGACCGGCATGATCTTGCCTTCGATCTTAATCTTGGCCGGCGCGAATGGAGCGAAGAAAAGGTCCGAGGCCTTCTTCTCTACCATCAACTTGAATAGCGGTTTAACGTTCATCTATCGGGCGTCCCTTGTACTCAGAAAGTCTGAGCTGTGTCCTCTTCCATGATGCGCAGGCTCTCGGACTGGTGGTCGGCAATCGATGAGTCGCGCTTACTCTCAAGCTTGATACGCAGGCGCAGCTCGTTCTTCGAGTCCGCGTTGCGCATGGCTTCTTCGTAGGTGATTGTGCCTTCCTCGTACAGGGCGAACAGCGCCTGATCGAAGGTCTGCATGCCAAGGCGCGTTGATTTGGCCATGATCTCCTTGATCTGCCCGACCTCGCCTTTGAAGATGAGATCCGCAATCAACGGCGTATTCAGCAGAATTTCCATTGCCGCGATGCGGCCGATGCCGCCTTCGCGAGGAATCAATCGTTGCGAGACAAGCGCCTTGGTGTTCAGCGACAAGTCCATAAGCAACTGCTGGCGCCGCTCTTCGGGGAAGAAGTTGATAATACGATCCAGCGCCTGGTTGGCGCTGTTGGCGTGCAGCGTGGCGAGACACAGGTGACCGGTCTCGGCAAACTGAATACCGTATTCCATGGTTTCCCTGTCGCGTATCTCACCGATCAGAATTACATCCGGTGCCTGTCGCAGCGTGTTCTTGAGCGCCGCATGCCAGGATTCCGTGTCGACACCTACTTCACGCTGCGTGATGACACAGCCTCTGTGCGGGTGCACGTACTCGACGGGATCCTCGATCGACACAATATGTCCGCGCGAGTTTTCGTTGCGGTGACCGATCATGGCCGCGAGCGTGGTCGACTTACCCGAACCTGTACCACCAACGATGATGCAGAGGCCGCGCTTGTTCATAACAACGTCTTTCAGGATCGGCGGAAGCTCAAGATCCTCGAGCGTCGGAATCTCGGTAGTGATAGTACGCAGTACCGCGCCGACCATGCCCTGCTGAATGAACGCGCTCACACGGAAACGACCAATGCCCTGCGGCGCGATAGCAAAGTTAGCTTCCTTGGTCGCGTCGAATTCCTTGATCTGTTTGTCGTTCATGATCGAACGCACCATCATCGCCGCCTGGTCGGGCGACAGTGGCGTGTCGGTTGCTTTGTGGATCGTACCGTCGACCTTGATGGCCGGCGGAAAGGCGGCTGTCAGGAACAGGTCCGACCCTTCGCGTTCGACCATTTTGCGAAGCAGGTTTTGTGTCAATCGTACCGCTTGTTCGCGTTCCATTATTCCAGTCTCCCATCAGGCTGCTTGAGCGCAGTCTTTTAGAAATTTTCCTTGTTGACGGCCCTGAAGCGCGCCTCTTCCTTGTTGATCAGGCCCTTCATCATGAGCTCGGCGAGGTTCTGATCGAGTGTGTGCATGCCGGAGCCCTGCCCCGTCTGGATCGCCGAGTACATCTGCGCGATCTTGCCTTCACGAATCAGGTTTCGAATAGCCGGCGTACCGATCATGATTTCGTGGGCCGCAACTCGCCCGCCGCCGATCTTTTTCAGCAGCGTTTGCGAAATGACAGCGCGCAACGACTCAGACAGCATGGCGCGTACCATTTCTTTCTCGGCTGCCGGGAACACATCGACAATACGGTCAATGGTCTTGGCGGCCGAACTCGTATGCAGCGTGCCGAAAACAAGGTGGCCCGTTTCGGCTGCGGTCAGTGCCAGGCGAATGGTCTCGAGGTCCCGCATCTCACCGACGAGGATGACATCGGGGTCTTCACGCAGTGCAGAGCGCAGGGCTTCGTTAAAGCCGAGCGTGTCGCGATGCACTTCGCGCTGGTTGATCAGGGACTTCTTGGACTCGTGCACAAACTCGATTGGATCCTCAATGGTGAGGATATGGTCCGGTTTGTTCTCGTTGACGTAGTCGACCATCGCGGCAAGCGTCGTTGACTTACCGGAACCCGTTGGTCCCGTAACGAGCACGATGCCTCTTGGATGCATCGAGATGTCCTTGAAAATGGCCGGCGCGCCCAGATCATCAAGCGTCAGGATTTCAGAGGGAATGGTACGAAAAACGGCGGCTGAACCGCGGTTCTGGTTGAATGCGTTGACACGAAAGCGAGCGAGCTTCGGAATCTCGAAGGAGAAATCGGTCTCGAGGAACTCTTCGTAGTCCTTGCGCTGCTTGTCATTCATGATGTCGTACACCATGCTATTGACGTCTTTGTGGGTCAGCGCCGGCATATTGACGCGCTTGATGTCGCCATCAACGCGAATCATGGGCGGCACCCCACCAGACAAGTGCAGGTCAGAAGCGTTGTTCTTTACCGTGAACGACAAAAGCTGGGCAACGTCGACGGCCATATTTTTCCCTCATTTTGACGCCCGGACTTACCATAACCCGGGCAGAATTGAACCTAGTATAGCGAAGCAACCGGACTAAAACGTGATTGGAGTCACGGAAAACTTGCGAAAAATCCGCGATTTGCTGCACTTTGCCGCAATCGAAGCCAACCGCGACCCGGCGGAGGTCCGATTGCTCGCCGTGAGCAAGAAGCAGTCCCTGGAAAAGATTCGCGAGGCGTACGCTGCCGGGCAGCGCGACTTCGGTGAGAATCTCGTCCAGGAGGGGGTCGAAAAGATCAAGGCCATGCCCGAGAACGACCTCACCTGGCACTTCATCGGCCATCTGCAGAGCAATAAAACACGCGTGGTCGCTGAATACTTTGACTGGGTGCACACTATCGACAAACTCAAGACCGCACGGCGTTTGTCGGAGCAGCGCCCGGACGGCTTGCCGCCGCTCAATATATGCCTGCAGGTCAATGTAGACGACGAGGAATCCAAGTCTGGCGTGACGCCCGCCGCACTGCATGAACTCGCGGTAGCTTGCGCGGAACTCCCCAACATCCGGCTGCGCGGACTTATGTGCCTGCCAGCCATTCGCGAAGAACTCGACGAGCAGCGTGTACCGTTTGCCGCGTTGCGTGATCTCGCTGAAAGTCTGCGGACAGGCGGAATCGATATGGATACGCTGTCTATGGGAATGACGGCGGACTTCCGGGCAGCAGTTCTCGAGGGCGCGACGATCGTGCGCATCGGCACGGCGCTCTTCGGAGAGAGATAAATGGACTATGGAAAAGTAGCTTATGTAGGTGGCGGCAACATGACGCGAGCCCTGGCCGGCGGCATGCTCTCGGCCGGCTATGAGCCGAATCACATCCTGATTTCGGAGCCGCTCGCAGCGCACCGTGACACCCTCGCTGCCGAGCTGCCCGGCGTCGTCATCTATGAACACAACGAAGACGCGGTGCGCGATGCTGAGTGCATTGTGCTCGCCGTCAAACCGCAGATCCTCTGTGAGGTCTGCAAGCCGCTGGCGGCGATTGCGCAGAGAACCAAGCCGCTGGTTATTTCCATTGCGGCCGGAGTTCGTGCCGGCGACATTGAACACTGGCTCGGCGGCCAGCTCCCCGTGGTGCGCGTCATGCCCAATCAGCCCGCATTGCTGCGACTCGGTATCTCCGGTTTGTTCGCCAACGAGCACACATCAGAACAGCAGCTGCGCGCGGCGACGAACATCATTTCGACAACCGGGCCTGTCATTAAGGTCGGCTCCGAAAAAGACATCGACACAGTGACGGCCGTTTCCGGCACGGGACCAGCGTATTTCTACCTGCTGACCGACATGCTCGTGAAGGTCGCCGTCGATCTGGGCCTCAGTTACGAAGATGCGCTTGCACTGGTACTCGAGACCGCGCGCGGCGCGGGAGAGATGGCTGAGCAGTCGGGCGAAACCATGGACTCCCTGATTGCGCGCGTGCGCTCGCCCGGCGGCACTACGGCGGCCGCCTTCGACTTCCTGGATGGCACCGACTTCCGTGATATCTTCAGCAAAGCCGTTGTCGCTGCGCGCGACCGTGCTGTCCATCTCGCCGACCAGGCGCACGAAGCCGGTAAGGACTGATTCATGCCTTCGAACATCGCCTCCGCCGTCGTTTTCATCGTCAACTCGCTGGCGCAGTTGTACCTGTTCGTCCTGTTGCTGCGTTTGTGGCTGCCGTGGCTGGGCGCGGACTTTCGCAACCCGATCGCACAGGCGATCCTGAAACTGACTTCGCCGATCGTAATCCCCGTGCGGCGCATCGTGCCGCCTCTCGGCAGGCTCGACACGGCGACAGTGCTGGTCGCTTTCATTATTCAGTACATTACGATTCTGCTGATCCTCCTGATCCTGGGGCAGGCTGCGGGTTTCGCTCCAATAGCGATTACCGCACTGGTCAACCTTGTACTGCTGTCACTCAAGCTGTTCGTTTTTGCGATCATCATTCGCGTGATATTGAGCTGGTTTGCGCCCGCCGGTTACAACCCGGGGATAGCGCTAATACAGACGATGACGGACCGCATCCTTGCGCCATTTCGCCGCATCATTCCGCCGATGGGCGGCCTCGATATTTCACCGATATTCGCGATCATCCTGATTATGGCCCTGACCATCGTCGTCGCCGGACTAAAGCCATTGCCAATCTGACGACCGAACTCGAATCCTGCACCCGGACACACGGTGATGACATCATTCTTGCCGTACGCGTCACACCACGCGCGAAACACAATGGCGTTACCGGTGTAAGCAATGGCTTCCTGCAGGTGCGCACGACCGCGCCACCCGCCGACGGCAAGGCCAACAAAGCCGTTGCGAAACTGCTTGCCGATTACCTGGACATTCCCGTCTCGCGCATTGAGTTGCTGCGTGGAACAACCCACCGCAACAAGCAGTTTCTCGTCAAACAAGCCGCTAATGGTCTATAGTCGATGAAAAAGAAGGCCTGGTTTCATGAAATTGGTTAGAACTCTGATCTCCTTTTCGCTACTGGCGCTGTTTGCTGCCTGCGGTGGACCCGGTGACTCGGCAAGCGTTCCGGAAGCACAGCCGGCTGGCGCCACATCAGCGGATATCGGCGACTACGTCGTGCATTTCAACGCTCAGTCAACAGACCAGTTGCCTCCCGAAGTCGCACGCGCATACAACATTGTTCGCAGCAAGAATCGCGCGATGCTCAATGTGTCGATCATCAGGAAATCGGACAACAGCCCCGTTGCCGGCACTGTCGCAGTGAAGACTGTCAACCTTACCGGACAGCTCAAGAACGTGACGATGCGCAAAATTGAAGAACCAGGCGAGACGAAGGCCATATATTTCATCGGTGAAACCGCTGTAGCCAATCGTGAAACGCTGATATTCGATATCAGCGTCACACCCGAGGGCGAAGACAGAATGTCCGAGGTTCGCTTCAAGCGACAGTTCTACACCGACTCCTAGTACTTTTCTTGTCAACAAAACGCAACAAGACGGGCACTTTTGTGCCCGTTTTTTTATTCAAGGCAATACAGCAAAAATACCTACAAAAAAAGGGCTTTTTGCAGTTACACAGCATTCAAAAAAGTGTTATCGTCCCTGCGCTTTCATAGCGGGCACACGCCCGTTTCGTTATTTTCTAGGAGTCAGTTTTTCATGGCAGCGAATACCAAAAAGCCACCGACCAAGTCTGAGATCTACGCAAAGATTGTTGACGACACCGGTCTCACGCGCAAAGACGTAGCGGCAGTTTTCGAATCACTCAACGGCCAGATCAAAAAGAACCTTGGCGGCCGTGGCGCACCGGGCATGTTCACCGTTCCCGGACTCTTGAAGATGCGCGTCGTGAAGAAGCCGGCCCGCAAAGCTCGCAAGGGTGTAAACCCGTTTACGGGTGAAGAGATGATGTTCAAAGCCAAGCCGGCAACGAAAGTTGTCAAAGTTTCGGCTCTGAAGGGTCTCAAAGACATGGTTTAATCGGAGTTCCCGATTTGCCAATGAGAAGCCGGGCTCTGCCCGGCTTTTTTTATTCGCCAATAAACTCCATTACCGCCTTTTTGAGCTCTGTCAGCCGGCCGTGAAAAAAATGCTCGCCTTGCGGCACGATCAGCAACTCCGGCCCGGGCTCCAGGCTATCGACCCATTCGACCGTTTCATCAACATCCACAAGTTCATCCTGGTCGCCCTGAATAATGAGCCAGGGACAATCCGGCTGCGATTCGAGACCCGCGGCAAACCGGCTGATTGCCGGCGCCACGCTGATGAGGCCATCCACGTGTGTCACAGCAGCTGCTTTCACGGCAATAGCTGCGCCAAACGAAAATCCTGCCAACCATAACGGGTACGATCCGTGCCGTGCACGCATCCATTCGATAGCGGCCAGAGCGTCGTCGAGCTCACCCACGCCATTGTCGTACTGCCCTTCGCTTTGCTCAGTACCACGGAAATTGAATCGCAATGCTTCAAATCCGGAACGGGCAAAAGCGCGCGCCAGCGTGTGTGCAACCTTGTTGTGCATGGTGCCGCCATGTTGCGGATGCGGGTGACATACAACCGCACAACCTTGCAAGGCACCCTCACCCGGGCGGTCGACAATAGCCTCCAGACGGCCTATCGGACCTTCGATAAACAGCTTTTCAGTGACAGGGTGTTTGGACATTTGTGACGACCAGGGTGGATAGACTCGTGATTATTGCTGTAAAATTATGACCTTATGTAACCTATGGTGGTGCCATGAGCGACAGCATGCAGCTCGAAGCACAGTATTGTGCCCATAATTACCATCCGCTGCCTGTCGTTCTGACACGCGGCGAAGGCGTTTTTGTCTGGGACGAGGACGGCAAGAAGTATCTCGACATGATGAGCGCGTACTCGGCGGTGAGCCACGGCCACGCCAATCCGCGGCTGGTCAAACTCGTCCAGGAGCAGGTTGCGACACTGAATATCGTGTCGCGCGCATTCTATTCGAATCGCCTGGGCCCGTTCCTTGCCCGCGCATGCGAACTGACCGGCCAGGACATGGCATTGCCGATGAACACGGGCGCCGAAGCCGTCGAGACGGCAATCAAGGCAGCGCGCAAGTGGGCATATACAGTAAAGGGCGTGGCAAAAGACCAGGCCGAGATCATTTCCTGTAATGGCAATTTCCACGGCCGCACGATGGCGGCGGTGGCCATGTCGGATGAACCGCAGTACCAGAGTGGTTTTGGTCCATTCCCTCCGGGTTTTCGCAATGTTGAGTACGGCAATGTTGACGCGCTTGCCGATGCCATCAACGAAAATACGGCTGCGTTCATTGTGGAGCCGATCCAGGGCGAAGGCGGCATCATCATTCCCCCCGATGGCTACCTGCAAGAGGTGGCGGAGCTGTGTCGCCGTAACAACGTGTTGCTCATTGTCGATGAAATACAGACCGGCCTTGGCCGCACCGGCAAAATGCTGGCCTGCGAGCACGACGGCATCAAGCCTGACGGACTGATCCTGGGCAAAGCCCTCGGTGGCGGCATCCTGCCCGTCTCCATGTTCCTCGCCCGACGCGAGGTCATGGAGGTCTTCACGCCCGGCGATCACGGCAGCACCTTTGGCGGCAACCCGCTAGGCGCCGCGATTGGACTCGAGGCACTGAACATCCTCGTCGAGGAAGACCTCGCGGGCAAGAGTGCCTCCATGGGTAGCTACATGCTCGAACAGCTCATGGAAATCGACAGCCCGCTGATTGTGGACGTGCGCGGTCGCGGCCTGTTCATTGGTCTCGAAGTGGATCCGAACCTCGTGAGCGCGCGGGCCATTTGCGAGGCACTTATGGTCCGCGGCCTGCTCAGCAAGGAAACGCATGAGACAGTGGTGCGACTCGCTCCGCCGCTGGTCATCAGCAAGGAAGAGATCGACTGGGCCGTACAACAGATTCGCGAAGTCATAGCAGAAACCGATAAAGTACGACTCGCCTCTTGAAGCGCTAAGACAGGAACCAACGCATGCCCGAACTTACCGTCATTCACATCGCCCTGCTGGCTGTTACCACGGTCATCGGCGCGATCGCGGGCTGGGTCCTTCGTGGCAATCGCTCCCAACAGGAAAAAGCGGTCGTGAGTTCAGGGTGGCAGGAGCAGATCCAGGCACAACGAAAAGAACATGACCGCCTTGTCCACCAGAACAAGGGTCTCATGGAGCAGGTCAGTCAGTTCCAGGCGTCGCACAACGATGCAAAAAATCGCGCCAAGGAATTGTCATCTGCTGTCCAGGAAGCGTTTGCCCGCCGCGATGACTTGCAGCGCGAAATCAAGGATATTCGCAGCAACCTCGAAGTTGCTGTAGCGGAGCGCGACCAGCTGCAGTCCGACGTTGAGGCGCGCAGCCTGGAGCAGGATCTTCTTCGTCAAAAGGACGAACGCATAGAGAAGCTCACCCAGGAACTCGAGAACTGGCAAAACCGTTTGCCGCCCCTGATTGAGCGGTTCCGCGTGCGCAATGAACAGGCTGAGCGTCTGGAGGCCAATCTTGTCGTTGCCGAAGATCGCATCCGGGTGCTGGAAAGTGCGCGGGAGGAAGCTAACCAGACTCGCATCGAACCTGTGCGTGACCCCGAGGAACTAACTGACGGTCTCGACGCATCAAACGACCCGGCCGACGATTTCTTTGATGAGGAAGATTCTGAGCCCGCAGTTGAGCAGGAATCGGATTTCCTGGATGACGAGGATTCCGCGGCCGCGAATGAGCCCGAAGCCGAACCTGAACTCGAACCTGAACCTGAAGCAGTGCCTGACGCCGACGCCGAAGCCGAGGCCGAGGCCGAGGCCGAGGCCGAGGCCGAAATAGCGACGGATATCGGGCCGCCATCTCTTCGTGACAACCTGAAGAGAATCAAGGGCGTTGGCCCGGCGATCGAAAAGACGCTCAATGAGATCGGCATTTTTCGCTTTGAACAGATTGCCGATATGAGCGAATACGATATCGATCGGGTCGCGAGGCGCCTTAAGGGATTTCACAGCCGGATTTATCGTGAGGACTGGATCGGGCAGGCCCGCGAGTTGCTTGACCAGGCCGCTCACGGCTGACCCTTGGCACGCAAACCACGAATTTTCGCAGTCTTCCTGGTTCCCATCGCCGGGATCGCGTGGTCCCTGCCCCTGCAAACCGGCTCGATTGAGATTGAGCCCGAAACCCCAGCTTACCTGGCGACCGTTCCAGCGGAATTCGAAGTTGACGCGCGGCGCGGACTACTCACCATCACCGGGCACACGAAATCAGCAAGCCACGAAGAGCGACTGAAACAGGTGGCTGCCGAACTCTTCCCCGACCAGGCCGTTCGCTTCACCTTCCGGCCGCTGGGAGTGGCGCCTGACTGGTGGGACGGCGCGACTGCTGAACTCATCATGGCAGCCGCGGCGATGCAGTCGCCTCGCGCGAAGCTCCGCGGAAAATCCCTGCAAGTTCGCGGTGTTGTTGCTAACAAGTCCGCCGCGGAGCAGCAAATGGAGTCCTTGCGTACGGCTCTACCCGATACGACTAACATGGACATCCGGCTCACCGAAGTCGAATCAGGCATGCCAGCCCGCGCATTTTGCGATCGCCAGTTTGCCGCGCTCGACCCGGGACCGGTCAGATTCGAAGAATCCGGCACAGTGCTGCGCGCATCGGCTTTCCCGGCACTTGATCGCATCGTCGCATTGGCTGATGCCTGTCGCCACTCGACCGTATCGATCACCGGACACACGGACGCATCTGGAAATGAAGAATGGAATCGGCAGCTCAGCCTCGCCCGCGCCAGGGCGGTCGCCGACTACCTGGGCACCCGCGGTATCAGGCGCGAACGGTTGCTTGTCGTCGGCGCCGGTTCATCATTGCCGATCGCAGACAACACGACCCGTTTCGGCCGGGCGCTGAATCGCCGCATCGATATTCGCCTTTCGCCGAAAGGCTGATTGCCCTACTCGGGAGCCGTCAACTTGACGAGTTCAATTTCGAACAACAATGTCGCATTCGGCGGCACCGGTGGCTTGCCGCGCGCACCGTAGCCAAGTTCCGGGGCGATTGTCAGTTCACGTTTCTCACCGAGCAACATGCAGTTCACGCCAAGATCCCAACCACGAATGACCTGCCCGGCATCGATCTGGAACTGGAACGGCTGCACACCACCTGATGCCCATATTTCCTGGCCGCGCCCGCCGTCAGCTGCCTCATCGTGCAACCAGAGGGTCGTGTGCACGTCAGCATAGTCCTTGCTCGCAGCAGCGCGCCCGTAACCTGATTTGATGATTCTTGCGGTCAAGCCGTCCTGGATTTCTACAATTCCGTTCTCGTCGGGCTGCGGACATGCCGTGTCGACTGCCGCCGCTTGTTCCTCGCCTGCAGCAGCAGGCTGTTCTCCAACCGTATCTTGTTCGGGCTGGCCGCAAGCGGCGACAAGAATTGCGGCACCCAGTGCCATTAGCCAATTTCGCTTCATCATTCGGGCTTTTCCTTGAAATCCATTGATGCGGAGTTGACGCAGTATCGCAAACCGGTTGGTTGCGGGCCATCTTCAAAGACATGCCCCAGGTGCGCATCACAAGCAGCACAGACGATCTCGACCCGAACCATGCCATGCGATTTATCGGTAATCGCTCGCACGGAATCCCCGGCCAGCGGCAACCAGAAACTCGGCCAGCCAGAGCCTGAATCGTATTTATGCTCCGAACTGAAAAGTGGTGCGTCGCAGCAAACGCATCGATAAGTGCCATCTGCCTTGTGATTGACGAACTTGCCCGTGAACGGCCTCTCCGTCGCCGAGCATTGGGTCACCTGGTACTGCTCTGCGCTGAGCCGATCTTTCAGCCCCTTGTCGCCAGGACTACTCATCCTTTGCACCGGATTCGATATCGAGAAGCAGCTTGTTCATACGGTGTACGTATTCGGCAGGATTCTCCAGCTGTGAGCCCTCCGCAAGCAGTGCGTGATCCAGCACGATGTGTGACAGCTCACCGAAACGACTGTCATCAGCTTCTGCAGACAAACGGCTGACCAAGGGATGATCTACATTGATCTCCAGGATCGGCTTGGACTCCGGGATCTCCTGGCCACTCGCTTCGAGCATGCGGCGCAGCTGTGGATTCAGGTCATTATCGGCCGCAACTACGCAAGCTGGCGAATCCACCAGGCGGCGGCTGACGTTGACAGCCTCAACGCGATCACGAAGGACACGCTTGATCTTCTTGAGCAGAGAATTGTGCTCCTTGTTTAAAACGTCCTGGCTAACGGAGCCATCGCCGTCAGGCAGGTCCAGCGCCGAGCGACCAATGTCAACGAGCGCCTTGCCCTCGTATTCACCCAGTCCGTCAACCAGCCACGGGTCGATGCGGTCTGTCAGGAGTAACACCTCGATACCGCGCTCCCGAAGCTGCTCGAGATGCGGGCTCGCCACCGCTGTCGCGTAGTTCTCGGCGAGGATGTAGTAGATCTTGTCCTGATCGTCTTTTGCCCGCCCGATGTAATCATCGAGCGACTGCTCCTGCGCGTCACTGCCAGAATGAGTCGACGCAAATCGCAGCAGTTTCGCGAGTTTGTCCTTGTTCGCAAAGTCTTCGACGATGCCTTCTTTTAGCACCTGCCCGAACTCACTCCAGAATTTGCCGTACTCATCGCCCTTCGCCAGCTTGCCCAGCATGTCGAGCACCCGCTTTGTCAGCGCACTGCGCATAGCGGTGAGTTCGGGATTTTGTTGTAACAGTTCACGAGAAACGTTGAGCGGCAAGTCGGATGAATCAACGACGCCTTTGACGAATCGCAGGTACAACGGCAGGAACTGCTCGGCGTCGTCCATGATAAAGACTCGCTGCACATACAGCTTCAGTCCGCGGGGTGCTTCGCGGTTCCAGAGATCGAACGGGGCGGCTGATGGAATGTACAAGAGGCTCGTGTATTCGCGCTTGCCCTCGACCCGGTTATGGCTCCAGGTCAGCGGATCGGCAAAGTCGTGTGAGAGATATTTGTAGAATTCCCGGTATTCGTCCTCCGACACATCGGTTCGCGAGCGCGTCCAGAGTGCTGTCGCCGAATTGACTATCTTGGTCTCTTCCTCGCCCTCGGTGTGCAAGGAAACCGAGAAACCAATATGGTCGGAGTACTTCCGAATAAGCGACTCAATTCGCAATGGCTCAGCAAACTCGGTCTCATCATCCCGCAGGTGCAAAGTGACGCGTGTACCACGCTCCTCACGCTCGATACCTTCGATTGTGAACTCGCCCTCGCCATCGGACTCCCAGCGTACCGCCTGGTCGCTACCCGCCCGGCGCGTTTCGACTGTGACCTTGTCCGCGACGATAAAGGCAGAGTAGAAGCCAACACCGAACTGACCGATCAGCTTTGCGTCGTGCTGCTGGTCGCCTGTCATTTGGTCCAGGAATTCGGCCGTCCCTGAGCGAGCGATCGTACCCAGGTTATCGATCAGCTCCTCGCGAGACATACCAATACCGTTATCCGTAACGGTCAGCTGGCGTTTCTCCTTGTCGATCTCGATGCGAATTGCCAGTTCGTCCTCGCCGAGCAAATCAGGCTGCGCCAGCGCCTCGAAACGAAGCTTGTCCGCCGCATCCGAGGCATTCGAAATCAGCTCACGAAGGAAGATCTCCTTGTTGCTGTAGAGAGAGTGAATCATCAGCTTCAGCAGCTGACGTACCTCGGTTTGGAACCCTAGGGTTTCGCGCTGTTCGCCCACGCCAAATATCTCCTGACCAAAGTCAGACAGGATTGGGACTGGATGGGTAATTTCAAGCCCGGATTCGGGCCTGGCTCAGCTATTCAGGAGGTAAGTGCCCACTTTTTGGACGGAACCGTCACCGAACGATACAACAGGATTACGAACAGCATCGTAGATGTCGCCAATGCAATGGGCGGATGCAAGAGAGCGAGCCCGACGCCACCACCGGCGACGCTCAGTATCATGACGGCGGAGACCAGTTTCAGAATTGTCCTGCGCAGCTTCTCCCAGACCAGGCCGAACGCACCGTAGAGGTCGTCAAGGTCATCGAGATATTGAAGCAGGAATTCCATGTCATTAATTACCGGATAATCGTCAACAGGGGCCCGACACTTTCAGTGTCACCACCCGAGGTATCTGCTTCATGCAGTGCCGCATTGTTCGATTCTTTAGCGTGCGCAATTGCACGATGAAAGAGCTCCCAACGCTGCCGCGTGAATTCGTTCTTGAACGATTCGATCGGAAAATCCGTTTTCTGATGTTTGTTTGACATACTGTTCCGGCATGTTTGGTATTCAGTAATTGCGACTATAGGACCGCGCTTTGTCCCGAGCCGTGAGGCAGGTCACAGCTTGCTTCACTAATACTCTACGAACGCTGAAAATGCTCAGAAACCAGACGCAGTTCCACCTTCTGTGGCGACCGGGATCACAGTCTCCCGGCACTTGATATCGCATGGCCCTGAACAAAAAAAAGCCGGCAAATGCCGGCGTTTTTTTACCATAATTTTGTGGCCGCTAATCCTTTTCTTCATTGGTCTCTTTTGACCAATTACGCCGAACCTGGTCTGTCCAGTCACGATAACCTTTCCATGAGTAGAGTGACGGGTCGATTCCAGAGCGACGACCGCGAGGCGTTGGCGCTTTGGAAATCCAGCGACGATATTGCTGCCAGCCGTCTGCGTCGTTAGCCGCGGGTTCGTTAGCAGCGAGCGTTGCGTCGTCTGCCTTGGGGTCCTGTTCGGCATCCTTACCGAAGCCCTGGTCCCACTTCATGTGTTTGCTGTCTGGCATTTGTTTGCTCAGTCATTCCCTATGAGCAAATGTTAAGTGTCGGGCTCTCCAATTCACAGGAACTGCATCACAGTGCCGTTGCGCACTTTTGCCATATAAAACAGTTAGTTGACTCGCGTTTTTACTTAATCACGTAACACGGGTCGTAATCACCGCTTGAAATCTTCATGCGATGCTGGGCAACGAAGCTACTCAGCAATGCGTCCATCAGTCCCATGATGCGCTTCGATCCATCGATTTCAAACGGCCCCTCTCGCTCGATAGTCTCTGCCGTATCTTCGCGCACGTTGCCTGAAACGATGCCCGAAAATGCCCGGCGCAAATTGGCGGCGAGTTTATGGCCGGGAAGGTCTTCACTGATTTCGAGATTTCGCATTGCCTCATGCGTCGCAACGAACGGGTGCTGAAAATCCTCTTCGATTTTCAAACGCCAGTTGAAGTAATACGCATCACCGTGCTTGCTACGAAACTCGAGCACATCTTCAAGCCCCTTTTTCATCTGGCGAGCAACCTGGCGCGGATCGTCAATGATGATCTGGTAGCGGCGCTGCGCATCGGGACCGAGAGTCGCCCCAACGAACTCGTCGATCTCCCGGAAATACGGTTCCGCTGATGCCGGCCCGGTCATGATCATCGGGAACGGCTGGCCTTTGTTAGCCGGATGCAATAGCACGCCGAGCAGGTACAGGATTTCCTCGGCCGTCCCGACACCGCCCGGAAACACGATAATTCCGTGCCCGACGCGCACGAAGGCTTCGAGCCGTTTCTCCATATCGGGCATGATGACCAGTGAATTCACAATGGGGTTCGGCGACTCGGCGGCAATGATGCCGGGCTCGGTGATGCCGACATAACGGCCGTTACGAATACGTTGCTTGGCGTGGCCGATCGTGGCGCCTTTCATCGGACCTTTCATCGCACCCGGGCCACAGCCGGTGCAGACATTGAGGCCACGCAGACCCAGCTCATATCCGACTTGCTTGGAGTAGTCGTATTCTTCGCGGCTGATTGCGTGACCGCCCCAGCAGACGGCCATATTGACAGTCGCCGGAAGCGTCAATAGTTTGGCATTACGAACAATGTGAAACACCGCGTTGGTAATGCCATCCGACTCAGTCAGGTCGAAACGGCCGCTATCGACAACTTCGTTGCGCGTAAAAACGATGTCCCTGAGCACGGCCGACAACAATTCACGCGTGCCGCGGATCATCTTGCCGTCAACAAACGCGTCGGCGGGGGCGTTCTTCAGCGATACCTTGAGGCCGCGGTCCTGGCGAATGAAGCCAACTTCGAAATGGCGATACGTCCGGAGCAAGGCGCGCGCGTCGTCCGTATGGCTGTCCGAATTCAATACGGCCAACATGCAGCGGCGCAGAAGTGGATACAGTCCGCCAGAT
>Ga0316187_10000223_pt1 | contig 41178 bp, 32 predicted proteins | sample CroRivburrow1_MG_FD_204927 | JGI IMG/M metagenome (GOLD analysis project Ga0316187, IMG submission 204927) | Coastal sediment microbial communities from Maine, United States - Cross River worm burrow 1 | ecosystem: Environmental > Aquatic > Marine > Coastal > Sediment | place: USA: Maine... | reverse complement strand
CGCCGGCCTCTCCAAGACGATCGGCCAGGCCCGCGACCAGCGGCACCTCCGGGCCGACCACCACGAGATCGTACCGCTTGTCGACAATGTGCTCACCGAGCTTGGCGATGTCGCCAGCGTCCAGGGGAACGCACTCGGCTACATTCGCAATGCCCGCGTTTCCGGGGGCACAGCACAACGTCTCGACCTCGGTGCTCCTGCGGAGCGCCCACGCCAGGGCGTGCTCCCGGCCACCACCGCCCACGACAAGTACTTTCATGACAAGATCCCGTAGTTTCGAGGAAGGGCGTGATTATTCCACGTCACGGCGCCGAGCGTCAATCGACGCGGGCGAGGATAATGGTGCGACACAGGAGGGAAGCGTGCTGCTAGCAGGAGGAGGCCTCCTGATCATGGCGGGTCTGATCGCGTGGCTCTACGATGAGCGCCTGCGCGATCTGAAAGCCTGGGACCGCCCAAGCTGGACCCTGCACCGCGTCTACCGCGTGGCGTTCCCGACACTGCGGCGCGTCCTGGTCATCGCCGGCTTGCTGTTGTTGTGGGCCGCTTCCAGAACGGCGGCCATCGTGGTCGGCGCGGCGATCCTCGGAGGGTGGGCCCGGGTCCGCTGGGTACGCACCGACGGCCACACGATACGTCGCCTACGCACCGAGCTGTCCGCGCTTCGCCGCCGCCACCCCGAAGCCGACGACCAGGAGCTCCTGAGCCGACTGGTGATGGCACACCACCCCGACTGGGCCCCCGAGCTGGCACAACAGATCGTGACCGACAACCCCGATCTCCAAGATCTGGCCCGAATCCTGAACCGCATGAAAAAGGGATGGTCCGCCCTGAACTGACCCGATCGACTACCGGAGCCCCGTAGGGCCGTCGCGCCGCGCCCACCCCTTCCTGCGACCGCTGAAACCGCCGGGCGGTACGGGCTGCGCCGTGCCTGGACCCCGGGCCTGCGAACGCTTGAAATCCTGCGATACGGACCGTCGGTTTCAAAGGATCGCTGGAAGGGGTGGGCGCGGCGCGACGGCCCTACGGGGCTCCGGCCCCGAACTCGGCTCCAGCCCGGATGACTCATGAAGCTCCGGCTGACGTCACAGATATGCCCTCAACCAGAGCTCTTGTGAATACGACGGGCTAGCGCCCGGCAACGGCGGCCGGGGGACCCGGGGGCGGAGGGGCCTTCTGGCCAAAGTAGCCGTAGAGCGCCGCGAACAACGCCTCCGCGAGGCGCTCACGCTGTGCAGCCGAGGCCAGAAGCGACGCATCCTTGCCATTGGTCAGGTTGACCATTTCGACCAGGACCTTCGCAGGAATCTCGTTGTTGCGCAGCACGGCGGGGATCCATTCCCGCTTTCCCCGGATGACACGGTCCCGTACCGGTTTGTGGGTCTGAACGGGAAGCCCGTGGTCTCTGAACGAGTCGACGATCTCGTCGGCGAGCTTCCGCGAAACCGCTTCGGACCGCACCCGGCCCTTTTGCGAGAGCTTGGCTTTCGGCCTCTCCCGTACCTCTTCGTAGCGGCGGTAGGTCGCGCTGTTGCGGCTGCGAGAGTCCGCCGGAAACCGTGACCCGGAGACGTACACCATGACCCCCCGCAGCGACGGGTGACGGGCGTCGGCGTGGAGCGAGAGGAAGACGACTCGGTCCGACTTCACCCCGGCCTTCGTCTCTCGATGGTAGACCGAGTTGGCGAGATACCAGCGCAGGTTGACCGCGATCGCGGCTTCGCCCTCTTCACGCGCCATGAAAGGGGGGTGTGTTTGAACCGTGCCCTGGCGATTGGCGTGCAGCTTGTCGGTCGAGGCCGGCTCGCACCCCGTCTCGCGGTCGAGCAGGGTCATGAAGACCCGGGCCTGGCTCCGGCTCCTCAGGAGTCGCCGTAACCGGCACGAGACGTCGTAGACGTAATCGTGTTCCCAGATCCCGTTGTTCATCGTTCCGAGATCCCGGCCACCGTGCCCCGGATCGAGAAGCACCACCACATCTTCCAGGCCACCGCGGGTGCCGGCGACCGGCTCCAGGGCCAACGCATCGGCCAGCGCTCGTCTTGCCTGCTCGGCCTGTAACCGACGGGGGTGGTCCGGGGGAAGGTACTCGGGCTCGAGCACGTCGTAGGGGATCTTGACCAGGTGCCCCACCGGGATGTCCGTGAGGTCGCGGATGCCGCTGCGGCTCGCGAGCTCCCGCGAGAGCTCCAGCACGTCCTCGGAAGCCGTGCGACCGGTGAACCGGACCACCACCGCCGAGTACAGGGCTTCTCCGGAGCGGAGCCGGTAGCCGGCGTAAGCCCCGAGCTGGTCTTCGCCGAAGATCAACGAGTTATCGGTCGTGCCGGTCGTCGAGCTCAACGCCGGGTGAAGCATGCTCGCCGGAATCCGGACTTCCTGCCCGGCGCGCAGCTCCGGCCCCTGGAGTCCGTTGACCGCCTGGATCTCCCCGAAGCGCGCGCCGGCTCCGACAAACCACTCGGCGACCTGCCACAGCCCCTCGTCGTAGGTCGGGAGAGTTCCGGAGCGGGCGACGTGGATCCAGTCGGCCCCGTCCCGGCGATCGTTGGGAAAGAGGTTGAGCAGGATCAGCGCCCGGTAGTCGTCGGAAAGCAGCGACAGCGGCACGCGCACGTATCGTTCGGGGGACGGAGAGCGGCTCCCGTTCCAGTCCGAGAGCACCGGTCCCAGCCGGGCATCCCCCGTGACCCGCGCGGCGATCTCGGCGTATCCCTCGCCGGAGGCCGGGAGCACGAACAGCTCGATGATCCGTCCCTGCCGAACCCGGACGCGGAGATCGGACGACAGGGTCAGCTCCTCACCGGCGAGGGGCGGGGGAGGGGCGGGGGCCGGATTCGCCGACGACGGCTCGAGCGCCGACATCCACGCCAACGCTCCGGCCAGAAAGGCTCGCGCCGCGACGCTCATGCGGGTGCAGGCTAGCACAGGCCGGGAGATCGGGGGCGCGTACCCTCCGAGGCCGCCACGGACCGGTCAGAAATCGGGAGTGATCGCAAAGCGATACCCGGCCGGCGGTTTTCCCGAGGTCACCGTAAGCGCCGAGAGCGTGCCGCGATTGGACACCAGGGTCTCGCGGCGGCTCAAGAGGAGGCGGTCGGGGTTGCCCGGCAGGCTTCCCGTGACCTCGATCTCCATCTCCGTGACCGCACCCATGATGCGCACCGGGCGCAGGACCAGGCGAACCGACTCGGCGGAGTCTCCCTCGCCGCGACGGAAGGAATACTCCACACTCTGGCCCACGAAGGTGTGGAGGTCGTTGGACTCCAGCGAGATGAAGCTCTCACCGTCAACCCGATCGACCTGCAGGTGCAACTTCACGGGCGCGCCCACCGCCTTCACGAGCCGGGTCTCGAGCACCGGGCGCATTCTCGCCTCGGCGCGCAAGACCAGAACCAGCCGCTGCCGGTCCTCCTCGTAAACATCCATCAGGTAGGTACTTTCCTCCCGCATCTCCATCTCCCGGTTCGAGACGACCCGCCGCGATCCCAGGGTCAGGGCCGCGTGCAGCGAGAGCTTGTGGGGCGCGTCTTCGTCGCCAGGCTGCCCGGTGGCATCGAGCCGGAGCCGGGCCCCCGAACCCCAGGCAAGATCGACCTCGGCAGACCCGCCGCCCGACGGCAAGACGTCCATCTGCTTCGAGCCCAACGAGGACGTCCCCTCCGGTCCGACCGCGAGGATCTCGACTTGCAGGACGATCATGCGCTCTTGCTTCAGGGAGTAGGGGACCTGCGCCGGAACGGTTACGGGAGCGAGCACCACCGCGGCGACGACCATCCGGCGCCACGCGCCCAGCCGTGAACGGGATCGGTTCCTCATGGTTGCCCCTCCGGGGTCGAACGACCCTCAGGCCCATATCTTATTGCTTCCTAACGAGTTGACAACAGTCAGCCGGCCACCGTAGACTGATTTGGAGCTTCATTGACTGCGGAGGGGGCCGTTCGGCGGGGAGGGTGGCATGACGGTGGTTCGTGCACCTGGCCTTGCGTGGGTCGTCGCGGCCGCGCTTTCCCTTTCCCTCGTCGCTCTCCCGACGAGCGCCGCACCCGACGTCTTCTCCGGCATGGCCAGGGACGCGCTCGGCAACGGGCTCGAGGGCGTTCGGATCCTGATCCTGCCGGACGAGCTGGGGGCCGCTCCCGTTTCCGAGGCGCTCACCGCGGCCAGCGGCCGCTTCAGGGTGGCGGACCTCACCCCCGGGACGTATCGGATCGCTGCCCTCAAAGAGGGCTACCTCGGCTTCGTGGCCAGAGTGAACACGGTCTTTCGACCCTCGCTGAACATCGTCCTCCAGCCGGCTCCCGCACTCGACCCTCTCGAGCGACCGCATCCCGAATCGGCCGCCTGGACACTCCGTCTTCCCCGCCGCAGCCTCCTTCGCGACGTCGACGGAGCATCGCTGCTCGGGTCCGCCAAGAAGGGGGTTTCGCGAGAGGCCGGTGGCGTAAGGTCCGCGAGATCGTTCGACATCGGCACCGCGATGCAGGGGGAGTTCCGGCAACTCGTGGCGCTGGCCGGCGACTCGGGCACCCACGAGGGTGCGGAAGCCGGCTTTCTGGGCAGCGACACCCGTATGAGCCTGACGGTGCCGGTACTTCCGCGCGCCCGCGTGCGGCTGAGCGGTCACCGGGACCGATTCGAAGCGGGAGCGGCCCGCAGCGGGGGAGGGGCACCGAGTCGTCGCGATGGGGGCGTCGATGTCGCCCTGAGCTACGACCTCGGCCTCGACGCGAGCCTCGACGTCAACGCGTTCTACTCCGGAGGAAGGCTCGACCTTCCGGTCGCCGGGGCCACGGACGGCGAACCCTATCGCCGAGAGCACCGGACGTGGGGCTACGACGCCGGGTGGTCAAGGGATCTGGACGACGTCTCGCGCGTCCGGGTGAGCATGGATTACCAGGACACGGCGCTCGACGTGCCGCTCTCCGCCGTAGGGATTCTGTCCGAAGGATCTTCCGTGGTGACCGGTCGCGACGGCGTCGAGTTCTCCAATCGATCCCTGGGAGCTGTGACGTCGTTTGAGAGCGCGGCAGGCAACGGACATCAGGTCCGCCTCGGCGCACGGGCTCGATGGGTCGATCGTCCGGTGCCGGGGATCCGGACCGCAGGTGGAGGCCCGGCCGGCGGTCGGTGGGCCGGGCAAGGCTGGAACATCGCGGTGGACGCCGAGGACGCGTGGTCGGTTTCCGGCCCCTGGACGGTTCTCTACGGTCTCTCCTATCAGGACAGCCTCGAGGCCCCGGGCTCGGGGCTGGTGGTTCCGAGGGTGGGGGCGTCGTGGTCCGGCACGGGGGTCAAGTTGCAGGCGGTGGCTTCCTACCCCACGAGCACCTCGGATCCGGGCCGCCTGCCCGAGACGGTGGAGCCCCTGGACACGGCGCATGCGGTCGGGTACGACGCCATCGTCGAGTTCCTTGTCACTTCCGGTGTCCGCGTCAAGGCTCGGCGGTCCTACGAGCCCGTGCAGGACGGCCACGGATTCGGTTCCACCGACTCCCACATCCGGCCGGTCTATGTCACCGACGGTCGCGCATCGACCACTCACGACAGCGTGCTGCTGGAAGCGCGATTCGGGAACAACCTCGCATGGGCTCGGCTCGCGCGGGGAACCGCCGAGGGCCGCCTCGCTCGCGTGCCGGCGTTCGACGTTCCCGTCTACCTGCTCTCCGACCGGGCGCTGACCTTCGCCACGAATCAGCTCGGAATCCGTCTCGCATCGTCGGGAACCGAGCTCGTCGTCGGATATCAGGACGTCGACGAGGCCCTGCGGAGTGCATCCGCACCGAGTGCGACGCACGAGCTCTGGGTGATCGAGATCGCACAGAATCTCATGTGGGTCCGTACGGGGTCGGCGTCGTGGCGACTGCTGCTCTCGGCCAGGACGGCCACGAGCGCGCGAGCGCGCGACGGCGATCGAGCCGATCCCGCGGAAGGCCTGGACCTGCTCGCCCGACAGGTCAGTGCCGGCGTCTCGGTGGCTTTCTGAGCACGGTGTGGCGGTCGGATATTCCTTTACAATGCTGGTGAATCCGGGGTCGACAGCGCACGGAATTTGCCGGGCGTCCGGTGACGCGTGCCGCGCTTCGATCCTCTCTCCCGATTCGGGAGCAGGCCGATGAGTCGACGGGCCCACCCGGCGAGACCATGGATCGTCTACGGCCTGGGAGCCGTGCTGCTCCTCGCGGGCGGGTCGTCGTTCGTTCGGCGAGTCGCGGCCCTGGAGCCCGTCGCCGGGCTGGAATGGGGGCAATCGTCCGGCGGCGCGGTGGTCCAGTCGGTGGAGCCCGGCAGCCCGGGATGGGAGGCCGGGGTCCTACCCGGGGACGTGCTCGAGCAAGTCGACGGCCGACGCGTCGACAACGTCATCGAGGCCACCGAGTTCCCGTGGACCCTGAAACCCGGAGCGACCGCACGGCTCGAGCTCCTGCGAGGCGGGAAGGCCGTCACCGTCACCCTCAAGCCGGGATGGCGGCCGCTAAAGCCCGAGGCTCCGGTCTACACATACTTGTCGCTGGTCGGGTTGGCCTTCCTCGTTTCAGGGGCGTTCATCGCTCTCCGGTGGCCGAGCGCACGCGGCGGTCTCATCTACACGGTGCTGTGCGTGTCCCTCTTCGCGCACCTGGTCTGCAGTCCTACCGGAGAAGCCGACCTCAAGGACTGGATCTTTTCGTGGCTCGACGTCGTGGGCGGTGCGGTCGTCCCCGCTCTGCTGCTTCATCTGGCGATTTCTCTGTCGCGTCGTGCCTGGCGGCGCTGGCGCCTCGGGTTGGTACTCGGATACACGTCTGCCGCGGCCCTGGTGGCGTCGGCAATCTGGCTGGTCCCGCTGGGGGGACAGTATTTCTTCGCGAATCCGGTGGCCGCGCTCGAGATCAGGGATCGTCTGCAGTTGCTGTTTCTCGTGCTGTCGGTTCCTCTCGCGGTCCATCTTTTCACGCGATCCTACACGCGGTCGGCGTCCGCCCTCCACCGCAGCCAGATGCGCTGGATGCTGTGGGGCCTCGCCGCGGGCCTGATGCCGTTCCTTGTTTTTTACGCGGCTCCGTGGGTACTGCGCGCCCCGCTCCCGGGTTGGGCCGCGCTCTCGGTCTTTCCGATGATTCTCGTCCCGGCCGCCTTCACCGCGGCGCTTGCACGATACCGCCTCCACGACCTGGACCTCTTGCTGCGTCGGGGGCTTACGGAAGTCACCGCCGTGTTCTGCACCGTGGCAGCCTACACGGCTTCTCAGTATCTCCTGCCCGAGGACGGAGCCGGGCTGTTCCCGTTCTCCCCCAGCACCGCGCGCTTCCTCGGGATCATCGTGACGGTGGTGGCCTACCCTCAGCTCCGGGCCTGGGCACGGGTGTGGGTCGACCGGTCGTTCTACAAGAAGCGATACAGCTACCGCACCACGCTCCTGGACTGGGCACGGGAGCTCAACGTCGAGACCGATCTCGGCGCCCTCATCGAGCGCATTCGTCAACGGGTGCGGGCGACGCTTGACGTTCCCGAGGCTCTGGTGCTGCTGAGAACGGGGGAGGCGGTATTCGAAGGACGAACCGGCTCCGCCGAGCGCCACCGCATCCAGCTCAGTCGGGACCAGGTGGACCGTCTGGAGCAGCAGCCCCACCTGTCGCTGCCCGAGGGTTCCATCGCAGGGCTGTCGTGGGCTCGCTACCTGTTCGGGATGCGCGTCAAGGGTGCACTGCGCGCCGTGATCGCGGTCGCGGAGCGCGGGGGGGGCGACGGCTCGTTCTCCACCGAGGACCGTGCGCTGGTATCGACCCTTGCCGCCCAGGCCGCCACGGCGATCGAGGCGGCCCGTCTCCTGGAGGAGGTTCGCGAGGGCGCCGACCAGGTCGCGCAGCTCCAGGCCCGGCAGGAAAGCATCCTGGAGAGCAGCGGTGTCGGGCTCCTCCTGGTGGACGGGGGCCGGATCCAGGCCTGGAACCGGGCCCTCGAGGCGATCTACGCCGTTCACCGGGAAGAGGCAATCGACCGGGCTCTGGGCGAGGTCTTTCCGCTTCACCTGGTGCGCGCCATCGAGCGCGAGACCCAGGCGGCGAGGCCCGGTGAGGAGGCCCGGCTCTACCGCTACCGATTGGTGAATCGAGCCGGCGAAACACGGATCGTCAACATCACCGTGTCGCCGGACACCGGGGACCGACCCGGACCGCGGGTCGTCACCCTCGACGACGTCACCGAGCGGGTGAGCCTGGAGGAGCAGGTCCTGCAGCAAGAGCGACTGGCCGCCCTCGGCATGCTTGCCGCCGGCGTGGCCCACGAGGTCAACACGCCGTTGACGGGCATCTCGAGCTACACACAGATGCTCCTGGAAGAGGCCGGAGAGGTCGGTCCGCGGCGGGAACTGCTCGAGAAGATCGAGGTGCAGACCCGACGGGCGTCGAAGATTGCCAACTCGCTGCTGAATCTGGCGAGGCCCGAGCGTTCGACGTTCGAGCGGCTCTCCCTCAACGACACCGTGGCGGAGGTCGTCCGGCTCTTCGAGCCCCAGGTTCGGGGGCAGCGGGTACGCCTCGAGCCGATGCTCGAGCCCGACCTGCCGCCGATTCGAGGCCACAAGGCGAAGCTGCAGCAGGTGTTGCTCAATCTTCTGCTGAATGCCAAGGACGCCGTGGATACCGAGGGGCACATCACGCTGCAGACGCGATCCACGGAAGACCGAATCGTGCTCGAGGTCACCGACGACGGGGTCGGGATCGCCGAGGAGGACCTGCCCCGCATCTTCGACCCGTTCTTCACGACCAAGAGTCGTGGCAAGGGCAGTGGGCTCGGGTTGTCCATCAGCTATGGGATCGTTCTGGAGCACTCCGGCGAGATCCAGGTGGAGAGCGTGCCGGGCGAGTACACTCGCTTCCGGATCGCGTTCCCCGCCATGGGGCGCGCCGAGGCGCTTGCTTGACGTGGACCGCCCCCGGTCGGAAGGGCGGCAGGAAGGCCAGTCGATGACGAACAAGGAGGAGACCGTCAAGAGCGTCGAGCCAGCCCGCATCGTGGTCATCGACGACGAGCCCGTGGTGGCGGACGTGCTAAGGGGCGTGCTGGGCCGCGACGGCCACGAGGTCCACGTCGCCGCCGACGCGGCCTCGGGCCGAGCAGTGCTCGAATCGGAAGGGCCGTGGGACGTCTGCCTGCTCGACGTCATGCTCCCGGACGCCGATGGGCTGGAGGTCCTCAAGTGGGTCCGGCGCAACCTTCCCGACCTTGCGGTGGTCATGATCACGGCCTTCGCGTCGGTGCAGAACGCCGTCTCGGCGATGAAGCTCGGTGCGTTCCACTACCTCACTAAACCCTTCAAGAACGATGAAGTGCGGTTGCTCGTGGCCCAGGCCTCGCAGACGACCCGTCTCCGGATGGAAAACAAGGATCTTCGTCGCGCACTCGAGCAGCGGACTCGATTCGAGAAGATCATCGGGAAGTCCAAGCCGATGCAGGACGTCTACCGCCTGATCGAGCAGGTCGCACCGAGTCGGAGCACCGTGCTGATCTGCGGCGAGAGCGGCACCGGCAAGGAGCTGGTTGCTCAGGCGATCCACCGGAGAAGCGCCCGTGCGGATCACCCCTTCGTGGTGGTGACCAGCCACAGCATCCCGACCGAGCTGCTGGATGACAACCTCTTCGGGCACACCCGCGGCGCATTCACCGGGGCCAACGCTGCCAAGCAAGGCCTGGTCGAGGTCGCAGACGGCGGCACGCTCCTGTTCGACGAGATCAGCACGGTCTCGCCCGAGGTGCAGGCGAAGCTCCTCAGGGTGATCCAGGAAAAGGAGTTCTTGCCCCTGGGTGCGGTCGAGAGTCGACGGGTCGACGTCCGGATCCTGGCGGCGACCAACGAGGACCTGCGAACCCTGGTGGACGCGGGACGCTTTCGCGAGGACCTCTATTATCGGTTGAACGTTATCCGGGTCGCCCTGCCGCCGTTGCGCGAGCGCCTGCCGGACATTCCGCTGCTGGTGGAGCACTTCCTGCGGCGGTACTCCGAGGAAAACGACAAGACGGTGGGAGGTGTGTCGTCCGAGGTCATGGAGCGGTTGATGGCCCATGACTGGCCCGGCAATGTCCGGGAGCTCGAGAACGTGCTCGAGCGCGGCGTCGTGCTGTCCCGCGGCGACGAGCTGGGCCTCGACCTGCTGCCGATGGAGCTGCTCCAGGGGACCTCGGTGCCCGACGCCGCGGACCTGCCGCAGGGGGTGCGGTTCTACGACGCCGTGGCGCGATACGAGCGAGCCCTCATCGAGTCCGCGCTCCGCCAGACGGGAGGCGTGCAGAAACAGGCGGCCGAGATCCTGGGCCTGAAGCCGACGACGTTGAACGAGAAGATCAAACGGCTCGGGATCACGCCCTAGGCTCTTCATGTCGTTCCGTGTCAACAGGATAGATGGAGGCGAGCCGGAACGGCCTCGGAGCGTGCTGCACAAGCTCCGCACAGGAACGCCCCCGTCCGTGTCCGAAGGGTGGCAATGGTGGATATTCTTGCTCCGAAGGCGTTACTCGTCTGGTTGACTCGTGGGGGCGCCAGTGGTACATCTGCGCGCGACTCGGCTCGCGGTCCGTCGGGGGGCCAAGGGGTCGGTACGCACGCAAGTCGCTTCGTAGGGGAGCCCGCAGGGAGGAGGGTCATGAAACTCATTCGCACGGCACTGGCGACCATCGTCGTGGCAGCCGCCATCACCTCCGCAGCGGCCCAGTCCGGCGCGTTGACAATCAAGGTTGTCGACGGGGCGGATCAGACGCCACTGCCTGGAGCCACGGTCGTTCTCTCCAACGCCCTGCAGCTCGTCGGCGAAAGCGCGGTGCAGACCAATATCGACGGTCTTGCCGAGTTTCCCATCCTGCGTCCAGGCGGGGGGTACATCGTTCAGGTGGCCATGCCCGGCTACGCGACGGTGCGGCAAGACGAGATCCGGGTCAGCATCAGCGGCGCCCAGACACTCACGATCACGCTCGGCGAGGCGATCACGGAGCATGAAAAGGTCGTCGCGACCCGGGATGTGGTCGACCTCGAGAAGACTAACCAGTCGACCACCTTCGGTGACGAGTTCATTCAGGACCTCCCGGTCCAGGGGCGGTTCTATACCAACGTCTTGACTCTTGCGCCGGGCGTGCAGGATTCCGACATGGACGGCAACCCGAACGTCCACGGAGCGCGCGAGCGCGACTTCGCGACGATCGTCGGTGGTGTCAGCAACGTCGATCCGCTGACCGGCTTGCAGCTCAGCAACGTCAACATCGATTCGATCGAAGAGATCGAGGTCATCACGGCAGGTGCCGGTGTCGAGTACGGCCGCGCTCAGGGCGGCTTCGCCAATGTCATCGAGAAGCAGGGCAGCAACCAGTTCGAGGGCCTGTTCAACTTCATCTTCAGGTCGGGCGCGCTGGACGGCAATGGCGCTACCGGGCTGACCGGAGACGACGTCCCCGATTTTGACTGGGTTCAGCCCGCGCTTCAGATCTCCGGTCCGATCCTACGCGACAAGCTGTGGTACCGGCTTTCCTACGAGTACCTCAAGAGAGAGGACCCGATCAACGTCTCCACCGCCATCGCGGTGACCACCTACACGCAGACGACCAGCTCCAACATGGTCACCTGGCAAGCCTCCCGGCGAAACAAGCTGACCTTTAGCTACCTGAACGATCCCTGGCAGCGCGAGAACTTCGGCGTGAGCTCGACGCGTCCGACCGAGACGACCCAGACGATTGAGCAACAAGGCCCGACCTACCGTATGGCGTGGACGGCGCCGTACTCACCCAAGCTCCTGGTGGACAGTACCGTCGCCTATCAGGACACGGGTCTGGAGATCCGTCCCACGGAGCCCGGCGTCCTCAACAATTGCGTCACGGGCGATCCGTTCTTCGAGCAGGCTCAGTGCTTCGACACGCAAACGGGTCAGACCAGCGGTTCGCACTTCACCAACTGGAGCGACGACCGCCAGCGCCTCACGGTCCGGACACAGGCCAACATCTTCGGCGGTCGATTCTGGGGTTCGAGCCATCAGTTCAAGGTGGGCTTCGTCGTCGAGAACGAGCGCTACCAGCTTGAACTGGAGCGCCGGCCCGACATGACCTTCACCGAGAGAGTCGACGAAGAGAACGGCTTCGAGAAGATCGCGATCGTCTCCGCGCGGGTTTCCATCCCCGCCTCCTCGGTTGCCACCGCCAAGGGTACCAACTGGGCCATCTACGCTGAGGATCAGATCAAGCCGCTGTCCAACCTGACGCTCACGCTCGGCGCGAGGGTGGACACCGAGCGGATCGCCTCCGAAGGCTACATCCCCTTCGACCCGGACGCGGAGGCCAACGCTTACTTCGAGAATCTGAACCCCAACAACCCCGCTCCGGTCAACCAGGGCTCGTTCACGGCCTACGAGGCCATTCAGGACTTCATGGACCAGGTGGCGGAGCTGTTCGGCTTCGGAGACGACGATCAGAGATACACGAAGTTGAATGGGGCGACGAAACTGAACTGGGAGAGGGTCCGCCGGCAGGGCAACGTCGACATCGACAACACCAACGTCTCGCCCTTCTTGTCGGTGTCGTGGGATCCCTTCAAGACGGGCAAGACCAAGTTCTCGGCGGCCATAGGACGCCACTACGACAAGATCTTCCTGGCGATCCCGCTGGTAGAGCTCGAGCCGGCAACCACCGACTTGAACTTCCGGGCCACCAACGTAGACGGCAACTGGGAGGTCGGCGAACCCTGCGGCGAGGGCAAGGCGTGCGTCAGCCCTGCGGCCAGCATCTCCACCGTGGATCGCGACCTCAGTACGCCGTACCAGGACGAGTTCACGTTCAGCGTCGAGCGCGAGCTGGCCGCCGAGACGGCGATCGCCTTCACTTACATCCAGAGGAGGTTCGAGGATCAGTTTCAGGATATCGACGTGAACCACGTCGCCGGAGACTTCGGCAAGTGCCAGCTGCAGCTCGCAGCCGGGATGCCGTTTTTCGCGCTGTCGCCCGGTGAGGGCGATGAGCTCGTGGATCTATACACGGGAGAGACGTACATCGACACCGATCCCGGTGACGGCGACGGGCGCATCGATGACTGCAGCGGCGACACCGTTTTCAACCCGGGTGGCGGCGAAGATCCTCCCGTGGGTTACCCTCCTGAGTTCGCCGGAGCCCTCGTCCGGCCCGATGGTTTCGCCGATGCCTACCTCCAGAACCCCGGTTGGGGCGAATACTTCGTCCTCGGCAACTTCAACACGACGCAGTACGAGGCGTTCGTCCTCGAGTTGAATCGTCGGCAGTACCGCAACTGGCAGATGAACGCCTCCTACACCTGGTCCGAGGCCGTGGGTGATGCCGAGGACTACCGGCAGGGCCTCGGCGACGATCGGACCATCCTCAACGACGAGTTCGGGTACCTGTCCTACGACCAGCGGCACTCGGTCAAGATCAATGCGACCACCATCGTCCCGTGGGCCGGCGGTTTTCGTTTCGGAACCGCGATCCAGTGGCAATCGGGCTACCCGTACTCGATCACGGAGCGAACGTTCACCGCCGACAACATTCCTCCCGGCTATCCCTCCGGTAACCCGACGGGACGCGCGCGAACTCGCTATGTCACGGGACAGCGGAACGACCACAGGAACGAGTCGTGGTGGAACTTCGACATTCACCTGGCGAAGGAGTTCAACCTCAACGGCGGGGTCAACATGCAGGTAACCGCCGACGTCTTCAACCTCTTCAACGACGACAGCCTGCGGATCTTCGGACAGACCAACGGCTTTAACGGTTCCGTCCGGCGTTTCGGGCGTCAGTTCCAACTCGGCTTACGGGTTGCCTTCTGACCGCGCCCGCCGCGAGCGCAACGTCTACCGAAAAGGCCGCCGTCCAGGCGGCCTTTTTGTTTCGGGTGACGGTGAGTGATTGAAGGTCCGGTGGAAGCCCGATAGAATGCCGACCCTGATGCGAATCCACAACACCCTCAGCCGCGCCCTTGAAAGCCTCGAGCCTCGCGAGCCGGGCCACGTCCGGTTGTACACCTGTGGCCCCACCGTCTACGACTACGCACACATCGGCAATTTCCGGGCCTATGCCTGGGAAGACCTGTTGCGCCGGACGCTCCGGCTGGTGGGTTTCCGCGTGACGCAGGTGATGAATCTCACCGACGTCGAAGACAAGATCATCGCCAAGGCCATCGACACGGGGAAGGATCTCGACGCGGTCACGCGTCCCTACATCGACGCCTTCTTCAAGGACCTGGACACGCTCCGGATCGAGCGCGCCGAGCACTACCCGCGCGCGACGGAGCACATTCCCGAGATGATCGCACTGGTCGAGAAGCTCCGCGAGAGGGGATTGACCTACGACAGCCAGGGATCCGTCTACTTCCGGATCTCCGCCTTCGACGACTACGGCAAGCTGTCGCACCTGGACAAGCGTCAGGTTCTCGACGGCGCAAGGATCGACAGCGATCAGTACGAGAAGGACGACGCGCGCGACTTCGTCCTGTGGAAGGCGGCGCGTCCTGACGAGCCCGCCTCGTGGGACAGTCCTTTCGGACCGGGTCGACCGGGCTGGCACCTGGAGTGCTCGGCCATGAGCATGAAGTACCTCGGTGAGAGCTTCGATCTCCACACCGGTGGCGTGGACAACATCTTTCCGCACCACGAGAACGAAATTGCTCAGAGCGAAGCCGCCACCGGAGAGCCGTTCGTGAAGTACTGGATGCACGCGGCGCACCTCATCGTGGACGGCGAGAAGATGTCGAAGTCCAAGGGCAACTTCTACACGCTGCGGGATCTCGCCGAACGGGGCTTCGATCCGCGGCCGATTCGATACCTGCTCCTCTCGACGCACTACCGGAGCCCGCTGAACTTCACCTTCGACGGCCTGTCGCGCGCGGCCGCCGAGCTCGAGCGCCTGGACGACCTTCTCGCGCGTCTCGACCGCGAGCAACTGGTCGAGGGGAACGACGAGGCCTTCGAGGGTCGTGTGGGGGCCGCCGGCTCCGAGTTCGAGGCAGCGTTGGCCGACGACTTGAACATCAGCGGAGCCCTGGGAGCGCTGTTCACCCTGGTACGCGAGACGCACTCGGCGCTCGACCGCGGGGAGCTTCCCTCCGGCAGTCGTGACCGCCTCCGGGAGGCCCTGGGGAGATTCGACTCGATCCTGGACGTGATGGAGACCTCGACGGAGGACCTGGACGCCGAGATCCACGAGTTGATCGCCCGCCGGGACGCGGCACGAGCGGCCCGGGACTGGGCCGAGGCCGACCGTATCCGGGACAAGCTGGCCTCCGAGGGCATCGTCCTCGAGGACACCCCGAACGGGGTCCACTGGAAGCGCAGCATCCGTTAGTCTGCCGGCCCGTCTGAGCCTTCGAGTCCCGCCTCCGGTATACGGGTGAAGTCCGTGGAAGACCTACCCGCCGAGCGTCCCGACGGCGATCCCTCGAATCCCACCCCGCCTTGAGTAACTCAACGGGCCGATCCGATCCCCGCCAGCGTCTTGGTCGGGAAGGCGAGGATGCCGCCGCGCGCGCCCTCGTCAGGGCCGGATTGCGGATCGTGGATCGGCGGTTCCGCTGTCGTTTCGGAGAGATCGATATCATCGCCCGGGACCGGGACGTTCTGGTCTTTGTCGAGGTCAAGTCGCGGGCAGGCCTCGGGTTCGGTCATCCGGCCGAGTCGATCACGGCCACCAAGAGAAGGCGAATGGCTCGGGTGGCGCAGTACTTCCTCAGCCGGCGGCGCCTGACCGACGTGCCCTGTCGATTCGACGTCGTGGAGGTCCTCCGGAATCCGGGAATCGACCTCGAGGTCCGCCACATCGTCGACGCTTTCAGGCTCTGGCCAACCGGATGACGGGTCTTGTTGACGGCAGCGGCTGTGTGGGGTAATTTGCTTCGGTTGCGGTGGGTGGCATACCGTAACGGTCCCGGGTCGTGTATGGGAATGCGGGAATAGCTCAGTTGGTAGAGCACGACCTTGCCAAGGTCGGGGTCGCCGGTTCGAGTCCGGTTTCCCGCTCCATTGCAACGGATCTTGCCGCGAGGATCCGAGCTTGAGAACCAAAAGACAAACCCGCCGATACCGTCCGCTAGCCGCAGCGTTGGTATGCACCGCGGCGGTCCAGATCGTCTCCGCCGGCCTGGCCCTGGCCCCGGGCGACCCGGCGCCCTTCCTGACCGGTTCCGATCTCACGGGCGAGATCACGACGATCCGCTGGAGCTCGAACGCCGCCACCATCGTCAACTTCTGGGCGACGTGGTGCGAACCGTGCCGGGACGAAATGCCCGCCCTGCAGGCGCTCTGGGAACGCAAGGCAAATGACGACCTTGCCGTCGTCGGCGTCCATCTGCTCGGGTCGTCGATGAAAGAGATCAGCGCCTTCGTCGAGGACACCGGAGCTCGCTATCCGATCCTGCTCGGCGACATCAGCGTGGCCCAGAAGTGGACCGTCGGGCTGTTGCCGACCACCTTTCTGGTCGATGGCAAGGGCGTCGTCGTGAGACGTTACGTCGGCGCGACTCCCCAGCAGATCGAGGGACTGATCGCCGATGCGGAGGCCTTTCTCGATGGCCGACCCCTGGGTACCATCTCGGGCTCCGATCCCTCGGGCATCACCATTCCCTGATCGCGTCCACGAACGGCGTCAGCTCGACCCGGCTGTTCGGGCCTGCCGGAGCATTCAGGTTCGGGCGGGATCGCCGTGAGGCACGTGGCGCTCGGCGTGATACGAGGATCGGACCAGCGGTCCCGACTCCACGTGCCGGAATCCCATCTCCTCGCCGCTGGCGCGGAGCGTCTCGAACTGCTCCGGCGTGACGAAGCGCTCCACGGGCAGATGCTCGGCCGTGGGCTGGAGGTATTGGCCGAGTGTCAGGATCTCGACACCGGCGTCGCGTAGGTCCCGCATCACGCAGAGAACCTCTTCGTCCCGTTCTCCCAGGCCCAGCATCAGGCTCGACTTGACCCGCGCCGAGCTGGCGCCACGGTCCCGTTCGCGGGCGGCGGCGGCCAGTAGACCGACGGAGACGTCATATCTCGACCCTGGGCGAGCCTCGCGGTACAGGCGTGGCACGGTCTCGACGTTGTGCGCGAAGATCTCGGGCTCGGCGGCAAGCACGACCTCCAGGGCTTCCGGTCTGTTCTTGAAGTCGGGCGTCAGGACCTCGACGGCACACCTCGGGTTGCGACCTCGAATCGCGCGGATGACGTCGCTGAAGTGTTGCGCCCCGCCGTCCGGGAGGTCGTCGCGATCCACGCTCGTCACCACGACGTGGCCGAGACCCAGGCGGGCCACCGCCTCGGCCACGTGACCGGGCTCGTCGGCATCGACCCCGGGGCGAGGGAGGCCGGACTTGACGTTGCAGAACCCACAGCGGCGCGTGCAGGTCTCGCCGAGGATCATGAAGGTCGCCGTGCCCGCGTTCCAGCACTCGTAGATGTTCGGACAGCGTGCCTCCTCGCAGACGGTGTTCAGGCTCAGCTCGTCGACCATCGACCGTAGCCGGCGATAGTTCTCGTCGGTGCGGAGGCGAATTCGCAGCCAGGGCGGCCGGGCGGGACGGGCTTCGCTCATCTCGCGACCTCCCGAGCGGGGGCCGGGGCGACGACATCCAGGTCCGCCAGCTGCTCGCCCGGTATCGCCGACGGCGCCGGACGGAGACCGAGCACTCCGGCAAGATGAACGCCGGCGCGGGCCGCGACCTTCTCGAGGGAGGGGGACCGCCCCGTGAGCTCCGCCAGCGAGGTGACGCCGGCATCGCGGATCCCGCACGGCACGATCGCGCCGAACCCCGAGAGGTCGGCGGTGACGTTCATCGCGAAACCGTGAGAGGTGATCCAGCCGCTCGAGATCCGGACCCCGATGGCGGCCAGCTTGTGGCCAACGGCCCACACGCCGGTACGCCCCGCACAACGGGATGCCACCACGCCGAAGTCGGCCGCGGTCAGGATCAACGCCTCCTCGAGGTCGCGGAGATAGCGGTGGGCGTCGCGCCGCGGTCCCGACAGCGCAACAACGGGATAACCGACCAGTTGCCCGGGACCGTGATAGGTGACGTCGCCGCCCCGTCCGGCCTCGTGGACTTCAATCCCCCGGGCCTGAAGCTCGGAAGGGGAGAGGAGCACGTGCTCGGATCGAGCCCGGCTGCCGAGCGTGATCACCGGCGGGTGCTCGAGCAAGACGAGGGTGTCGGGAATCCGACCTTGCCGACGCTCGCGCACAAGCTTGCGTTGGAGCTCCGCGCCGTCGCGATACGGCAGTCGTCCCAGCCAGCGGGCCACGAGCGTCTTCACCGGTGTCGTGTTTCCAAGATGGCCTGGACCGATTCTCACATCAGTGCTTCGTCGAAGCTCTCCAGGAACTTCTTGACCCGCGCGAGGAACTGATCGGCGACGGCGCCGTCGACCACCCGATGATCGTACGACATGGACATGTACATCATCGCCCGGATGGCAATGGCGTCGTTGATGACCACCGGCCGCTTCTCGATGCCCCCGATCCCGAGGATCGCCACCTGCGGCTGATTGATGATCGGCAAGCCATACAGACCGCCGAAAACTCCGGGATTGGTGATGGTGAAGGTCCCGTCCTGGACCTCGTCCGGGTTCAGCTTCTTGGTGCGAGCCCGTTCGGCAAGGTCCGACACCCGTTTGTTGAGCCCTCCCATGGAAAGCTCGTCGGCGTTGCGGATCACCGGGACGATCAAACCCCAGTCGAGCGCGACGGCGACGCCGATGTTCAGATCGCGTTTGTAGACGATCTGCCCGTCCTCCACCGACGAGTTGACGATCGGCCAGGCGCGCAGGCCGTCGCACGTCGCCTTCACGAAGAATGGAGTGAAGGTCAGCTTGGCACCGTGCCGTTGCGCGTAGATCTCTTTGTATCGCGTGCGCAGGCCGACCACCCGCGTCATGTCTACCTCGAAGACCGAGTGCACGTGGGCCGAGGTCCGACGGGAAGCGACCATGTGCTCGGCGATCTTTTGCCGCATGGCGGTCATGGGAACGCGCTCGATCGCCGCTCCGGCCGCGAAGGACGGCGCATCGGGCTGCCCGGGGGCCGCCGCCGGCGCTGCCGCGGGGGCCATCGGGGTTGCAGCCGGTGCCTGGGCCGCGGCTCCTCCCTGCTCCATGAACTGCAGGATGTCCTTCTTGGTCACGCGCCCACCGGCGCCGGTTCCCGGCACGCGCTCCGGGTCGATTCCGTGTTCCTGAGCGATGCGTCGCACCACCGGAGAGACGAACGCGCGGACCTCCCGCGGACCGGTCGGTGCTGAAGGCGCTGCCGCGGGAGCCGCGGGAGTGGCGGGCGGCGTGGCGGCCACCGGTTCTTGGGCCTCGCTCTTCTCGGGGGGCTCTTCCGCGACCGCGCCGGCCTCGGTCTCGAGGATCGCGACGACCTCGTTCACGGGAACGGTCTCGCCCTCTTTGTTACGGATTTCCACTAGCGTCCCCGCTGCCGGCGAGGGAATCTCCGCGTCGACCTTGTCCGTGGAGATCTCGAACAACGGCTCGTCGCGGTCGACCGATTCCCCGGGCTTCTTGAACCAGCGGGTGATGGTCCCCTCGGCGATCGACTCGCCCATCTGCGGCATGATGACGTCGACGCGCATCGGTCTGCTCTCCTCGGGTTCAACGAGTGCCCCTTCGGCACTCGGGGGCCCGCGTCAGAAGTGAATTGCTCGGCCGTGGACCGCCAGCGCCGCCTCGCCCAGGGCTTCAGCCAGCGTGGGGTGGGCGTGGACCGCGTGGAACAGCGACTCGGCCGTCGCCTCCAGGTTGACAGCGGCGGTGGCCTCGGCGATCAACTCGGTAGCGTGAGGTCCGATGATGTGGACGCCGAGGACCTCGTCGTGTTTCCGTTCCGACACGATCTTCACGAAGCCCCGGGTGTCGTCGAGGATCTTTGCCTTCCCGATCGCCGTGAACGGGAAGGTCCCAATCGCGACATCGTATCCCCGCTTCCGGGCTTCCGCTTCGCTCAGCCCAATCGAGGCCACCTCGGGATCGCAGTACGTGCAGGAAGGGATCTTGTCGTAGTTGATGGGGAGCGGTTTCTTCCCGGCAGCATCTTCCACGGCCACGATGCCCTCGTGCGATGCCACGTGAGCCAGTGCCGGCGTCTTGACGATGTCGCCGATGGCGTAGATTCCGCGCTCTCCGGTACGCATCATCGAGTCGACCTCGACGAAGCCGCGTTCCACTTGCACCGCGGTTTCCTCGAGCCCGAGATTCTCGGTTACGGGCCGGCGACCTACCGCAACGAGGAGGACGTCGGCCTCCATGGAAACGGCCTCGCCATCGCGGGTGGCCGACACACGGACACCCGATGCGAGGGGTTCGACCTTCTCCACGCGGGTCGCCGTGTGGCACTCGATCCCACGCTTGCGGAACGCCTTCTCCAACTCGGCGCCCAGGGCCTCGTCCTCGAGCGGCAGCAGGTGGGGCAGCAGCTCGACGAGGGTGACCTCGGCACCGAACGAACGATAGATCGAAGCGAACTCGACACCCACGGCGCCCGCGCCCAGGACGATCAACGAGCCCGGAACCTCTGTCATTCCCAGGGCATCGTCGGAGCTGATGACCCGCTTGCCGTCGAACTCGATCCCCGGCAGGCCCTGCACCGTCGAGCCGGTGGCCAGGATCGTGCTCGTGGTCTCGATCGTGCGGGCATCGCCCTCAGCGGGTGTGATCTCGATCCGACCCGGCCCCGCCAGCTTGCCGCGCCCGGGCAGCATCGTCACGCCGTTCTTCTTGAGCAGGAACTCGACCCCTCTGGAGTTGACGGTGACGGTCTTCGACTTGTACTTCTGGACTCGTGCCATGTCGAGGGTCACACCGGTGGCCTTGACGCCGAACCGCTCGCCCTTCAGCGCGCTCTCGTAGACCTCGGCGGAGTGGAGGAGCGCCTTGGTGGGGATGCACCCCCAGTGAAGGCAAGTGCCTCCCGGCTTGGGGGCCTTCTCGATGACGGCGGTGGATAGGCCAAGCTGGGCCGCCCGGATGGCGGCCACATAGCCCCCGGGCCCGCTACCGATGATCGTCAGGTCGTACTTGTCGTTTCCCGAGGCCACGTGGTCTCCTGTCGCAGTCACGCCGATGCACCTGGCATCGATGGGGTCCGCGAACGCAACTCTTCGGATGCACCGCCGTTCCGGGTCCGGAGTGGCGCCCGAATCGTCTGCAGGGGAACGGTCACTCTAACGAAGGCCCTGGGGAGCGTCAAGGCGACACGCTCCGCGTTCCAACCCACGGAGATGTGGAGTCGCAGGTGAGCCTCCTCCCTATTGACACGCCCCTGCAAAAAGTGTATTGATCCGGTCCTAATTCGCGCGCCGCGTTGCGCGAGGCGGCGCCGTTCGGGACGGACCCGGCCGCCATGACGAATTCGCGACTTTCGAATACGATACGACAAGCGATGAGTTGAAATCAGAGGAGACCAGGAATGCTTCGACGACTCGCCGGCCACGCGACCGTAGCTACGGCCAACGCTCTATGGCACGGGTTCCAGGTCATCAACCGCCGGATCCCGTACAAGACGTTTCAGCCGAAGTGGGCCCCGGCGCCGCTTCAGAAGTCCACCGAGCGTACGAAACCCACGTTTGGCTTTCCCCGACAGACCGATTCGCTCTGTCCCACCTGCGTGAAAGAGGCACGGGCCAAGATCCTCTCGGGCAAGATGAGTATCGATCAACTGATCGCCGGCAATCCCGGCGAGATCAAGGCCAACATCATCGAGCGCGACGGTGAAGTCTGGATGGTCAAGGATTGCCCGAAGCACGGTCGCTTCGAGGACATCATGTCCATCGATGCCGACTTCATGCGCACGATGGAAAAGCGGTTTCCCGGCCGGGACTTCAAGATGGCTCCGGACGACCTGCACAACCACGGCACCTCGTCGGTGAAGTACGGCCGCGGCGCGGTCCTGACCGTCGATCTCACCAACCGCTGCAACATGATGTGCGACCCGTGCTTCATGGATGCGAATCAGGTCGGTTACGTTCACGAGCTGAGCTGGGACGACGTCCAGGAGATTCTGGACAATGCCGTCCAGGTCAAGCCGCGCCGGCAGATGTCCGTGCAGTTTTCCGGTGGCGAGCCGACCATCTCGCCGCATTTCCTCCGCGCCGTCGCCTACGCCAAGAAGGTCGGATTCATCTCGACGCAGTGCGCGTCCAACGGTATCCGCTTCGCGCAGGACCCGGAGTTTGCCAAGGCGGCCGGTAAAGCCGGGCTGCGACTGGTCTACCTGCAGTTCGACGGGGTCGGCGAAGAGCCGAACTCTCACCGCAAGGTCGGCAATCTCTACGAGGTCAAGCAGAAGGCGATCGACAACCTCAGCGCCGCCGGCGTGGACGTCACCCTGGTCACCACCATCGTCAACGGCCTCAACAACGACCAGGTCGGGCCCATCGTCCGGTTCCTCGCGAAGAACATCCGCAAGATCAACTCTGTCTCCTTCCAGCCGGTCTCGTTCACCGGCCGCGACGAGGACATCGACGACGAGACGCGCAAGGCCCAGCGCTACACGATTTCCCACCTGGCGTACGACATGAAGGCACAGCTGGGCGTGACCGAGCCCATGCGGGACTGGTTCCCGTTGTCTGCCTCCGGGCCGTTCTCGGATCTCCGTGACCTGCTGGCCGGATCCAGCGCCGACTGGGGGGCGCTGAAGTGCGGTTGCCACCCCAACTGCGGCGCGGGCTTCATCATGCTGGTCAACGAGGAAACCCACGAGTTCGTTCCTGTCACCCAGGTGCTCAACACCGACCGGCTCGTCGAAGACGTGACCCAGATCAACGACTCGGCGCGGAGCCGGCCGTGGACGGTTTTCCAGATCGCGCTGGCGTTCCTGCGAAACATGAAGATCAGCGAGCTGCCGGCCGACCTCCGGATGCGAGATATCGTCAAGTCCGTGGACGGCTACAACGCCGGGGCCCTGGGCTTCGCCGAAAAGTCGCGGTTCAAGTGGCGGCCGGTGATGGTCGCGGCGATGTGGTTCCAGGATCTCTTCAATTACGACTTCCGCCGGACGGAGATGTGCATCATCCCTTACGGCACCCAGCAAGGTGAGATCTCCTTCTGCGCCTACAACACCGGGATCGGATGGCGGCAGATCATCGAGAACATGCACCAGACCGCAAACACGGCCGAGTGGTTCAAGAAAGTCGGGCGTCACAAGATCTACGCGGGCGGCAAGTCTGTACCGCTTCCGGGGTTGGACCCGGCCACGGCCGGGGCGGGCTGCGGCTCGTCGGCCAACCCGGCGATGCCGAGCCGGGAGCAAGTGCCGGTGAGCGCGTCCGCCGGTTCATCGATGAACCTGCTCAAGATCCGAGTCGATTAAGTCACCTTCGAAGGGGGCGGTTCATCGCCGCCCCCTTCCGTCCCATCCTTCGCCTCCCGCTTCCCGAGTCCCGCCGAGCGCCTCCCCGAGGAGCATGCCGATGGGTACTCGTGTCTTCACGCCGTCGGCCGCCCGCCGGAGCCTCGAAGGCATTCGGCCGACGGCCGAGAACATGTCCCTGCTCTACTGCGCGATGGAGCGCCGTCGACCGCGCGTCGGTGCCGGCGATCGCCCGGTGGATCCGGACTACTTCTTCATGGCTCGACGGCTCACGGCCGCCATGGACCGTCTCCGGGAGGCGGGGGTCCGGATCGAGGACCCGCGGAGCGGCTCGATCGGTTTTCCGGCCCGGCGCGCCGGTCGAATGGTCCTGCTGTGCTGGAGGGTGGGGGAGCCGAACCTGGGCTACTGGCACGAGATCGAGGGCGGGCTCGTCCGGCGGCATCCGGTGGACGACGACGGTCCATGGGAGGGCAACGACGAAAGGAACCGGCCGTGAGGCCGTGTGGTAACATCTTCGTCCACCGGTTAGGGGGATTTCACGATGTCCGGCTCCGACGCGAAGCTGATTCTTCACCAGCGACCGGAGAACGACGACGCGGCGGAAACCGCCTACACCACCCGGATCCAGGATTTCGTCAACTGGTCCCGCAGGAACTCCCTGTGGCCGATGCCCATGGGCCTGGCGTGCTGCGCCATCGAGCTCATGGCGACCGTCGGCCCGCGATACGATCTCGCCAGGTTCGGTGCCGAGGCGCTGCGCTTTTCACCCCGGCAGGCCGATCTGATGGTCGTGTCGGGCACGGTGACCAAGAAAATGGCCCCGGCGGTCAGGAAGATCTACGACCAGATGCCCGATCCCCGTTGGGTGATCGCGATGGGGGCGTGCGCGTCTTCCGGTGGCATGTATCGCACCTACGCGGTCACACAGGGTGTGGACGAGATTCTCCCCGTCGACATCTACATCAGCGGGTGTCCCCCGAGGCCGGAGGCGCTCATCGAGGGCGTGCTCGAGATACAGCGGAAGATCACCCGTGGCGAGCAGAGCGCCTCGGAGCTCGCGGCGAGCACGGCCGTCGCGTCCTGACCGCCGCCCTCGATCTTGACCGACTCCGGATCCTTCGGCAATCCCAGGCTCCTCGAGCGAATCCGTGGAGAGATCCGGGCCACGGGCCCGATCCCGTTTGCGCGATTCATGGATCTCGCGCTCCATGATCGCGACCACGGTTACTACGCCCGCGGCGCCGAGGTTCTCGGCGCTGGCGGTGACTACTTCACCGCCAGCGACGTCGGTTCGGCCTTCGGAAGCTGCCTGGCCGCGCAGATCGAGGAGATGGACGCCATCCTCGAGCGGCCCACTCCGTTCACGGTCGCCGAGTTCGGCGCCGGGCGCGGCATCCTGGCCAGAGACGTCCTCGACGCCGTGGCTTCCAGGGGCAGTGGGCTCGAGGAGCGCCTGCGTTACGTCGTCACGGACACGAGCCCCGGCATGCGGGACGAGGCGGCGCGACAGGCGCCCGAGGCCCGGGTGGTCGAACCGGGGGCGCCGGGTGCGGTCTATACGGGCTGCGCCGTGGCGGTCGAGCTTCTGGACGCCCTTCCGGTCCACCGGGTGCGCAGGCGCGCCGGACGACTTCGCGAGGTCTTCGTCGACGTCGACGCCTCCGGCCGGTTGATCGAACGCGAGCAGGATCCTGTGCCTCAATCGTCGACACTCGCCGAGCGATACGGCGCGGCGTCGCGGGAAGGTGACGAAGCCGAGGTTTGCCCCGCGCTCTTCGACGCGCTCGGCAAGATCGGAGGATCTCTCGACCGGGGCTTCGCGGTCATCGTGGACTACGGCCACGTCGCCACCGAGCTCTACGGTCCGGCCCATCCTCGCGGGACGTTGCTCGCCTACCATCGACACCGTACCAACGAAGAGTTCCTGCTCCGCGTCGGCGAGCAGGACCTGACGGCGCACGTGAACCTCACGGCTTTGGAAGACGCCGCCCGAGAGCTCGGCATGGTGGTCCTGGGCCGGACGACTCAGGATCGCTTTCTCATTGCCCACGGTATCCTGGCGCCGTTCGACGAACCGGATGCGGACCGATGGAACGACCCGGCGAGGGTCCGGGAGCGCCTCAGGATTCTCCAGCTGATCCACCCCGCGGGCATGGGCCGGACCTTCCACATTGTCATTCTCGCCAAGGGTGTCGACCCGCGCGCGAAGATCACCGGCCTTCAGGATCCGTTCGCGCGCTGATCGTGGCGCGCGTCGATGGGCGCGCTGTATATTCGAGGCGGGTGACGAGGTGCCGGATTGAGAGTCGAGAGACGCGGGACGGGAATTCGGTGGAGCTGGCTCCTCCTGTTGCCGCTGACGCTTGCCTGCGGGACGGCCGAGCGACCGCCCACAATCGATTCCGTGCAGGCAGCCTTGGTAGGCGTAGAGCCGGTTCCGGCGGTCCACGTCTACGAGAACCACTCCTCGGCCCTCATCGCGTGGCGTCGGGCCGGCGTTCGAGGTCGGATCCTCGTCCACCTGGACGGTCACATCGACTTCGACTGGCTGCCCGACGAGACCGTCGCGCGCATCGCGGCAGCGAGTCCCGACGAGCTGAGCGGGCTGGAGCACCACCCGTACGCGATGGACGGCGAGGCCTACAGCCGCTTCGGGATCTGGAACTTCATCTATCCGGCGGCGCGCCTCGGCATCGTCCGGGAGATGGTGTGGGTGGTTCCCGACGGATCGCTCCAGGACGAGTTTTCCGTTTCGCAGCTCGCACGCTTCCAGCTGCTCGACAAGCTTCAAGGGGTGACGGTCCGGGAGGCCTTGGAGCTACGGCGCGAGGGTCGCGTGCTTTCCGGCACGCTGCTCGGGCTTCCCATCACGATCTGCGAGCTGTCCGGCCTGCCCGACCTGCCGGAGCCCGTCCTGCTGGACATCGACCTCGACTACTTCACCACGAGATCCGCCGTCACCCAGGGCGTCACGCGCGGACCGTGGACGACCCCCGAGTCGGTGATCGAGGTGCTCCGTGGCCGCGGTGTTCGCACCGACCTGGCCACGATCTCGCTCTCGACGATCGGAGGCTTCTTGCCGCCTACGGCCCGGTGGTTGGCGCCGACCCTGCGGGCGATACTGCGCTCGGGCCAGGTCGCGGAACCCGAGGTCGCATCCGGTGTCGGACTTCCGACCCCACGTCCCGGAGACGACCCGGCGCACAACGTCGAGGCTTACCGGCGCTGGACCCGGGAGCGACCTGACGACGCGATCGGCTGGTTCCTGCTGTACCGCGCTCTTCGCGCAGTCGGTCAACACGACGAGGCCACCCGTGCCCGTGTGGAGGCCGTACGACTCGACCCCCTCCTGGGGCACGAGGGACTCTTCGAGGGCGACCGACTGTGGCGCAACAACAAGCACGAGGCGGCGCTGGCGTACTACGAGGGCTACCTGGCTCACGTTCCGACGAGTCCGTTCCGCGCCTACGCGCTTCGCCGCAAGGCCGGCTGTCTCCGAAAGCTCGGCTACGACGATCAAGCGATCCGGACCTACTGGGAAGTTCTCGCGCTGGCACCGGATCATGCGGACACCCACAAGGATCTCGCTATTGCGCTCCGCGCTCGGGGCCGGGTCCACGAGGCGCTCGAAGAGCTGCACCTGGCAAGACGGATCCTACCCGCGCGAGCCGACTACGCCATGGCCGCGGGGACGACCTGCCTGCTGCTGGACCGGGTCGAGGAGGGGATCGCCCACCTCGAAGATGCCGTCGAGCTCCGACCGTGTTGGCCCGATGCACGCCGGAACCTCGCGGTAGCCCTGCTTGCCGCGGGTCGTCACGAAGAGGCCGCCGCGCACGTCCGCGTCGCGTTCGTCCTCCAGCCCGCCACCCCTCGCCTGCGACAGGTCGCAGCCGAGCTCTCTCGCCAGGGGGTCGAGGTCGGCGGCGCCGACATCAAGAGCATCTCGTTCGAGTAGAGCGCACGCTATAATCTCGCCATGCGTGATTCGGAAGCGCTCACTCCCGAGAGCATCGAGGCCGGCTTCGATGAGCAGGGGTTCATCTGCACCGGAGAGGTCTCGACCACCCTTTTTCTTTCGGAGGCGCTCGGCAAGCCGATCCTGCTCGAAGGGCCGCCCGGCGTGGGCAAGACCGAGATCGCGAAGCTGTGGGCCGGTTTTCACGAGGCCGAGCTCGTGCGCCTGCAGTGCTACGAAGGTCTCGACGAGGCGCGCGCGCTCTACGAGTGGTCCTACGGCAAGCAGATGCTCTACGCACAGCTGCTGAGGGAGAAGGTCGGGGAGATGTTGTCGGGAACCGGCGATCTCCGGAGCTCGATGACCGTCTTGAGGGATCAAGCCGACGAGTTCTTCTCGCGCGACTTCCTGCTCGAGCGACCGCTGCTTCGCGCCATCACATCCACGTCACCCGTTGTCCTCCTGGTCGACGAGGTCGACCGCTCCGACGAGGAGTTCGAGGCCTTCCTTCTCGAGGTTCTCTCCGATTATCAGGTCTCGGTTCCGGAGTTGGGGACGATCCGGTCGAAGCGACCGCCGAGGGTCGTCGTCACCAGCAACGACACCCGGGACCTTTCGGATGCGTTGCGCCGGCGTTGTCTCTATCTGTACGTCGACTACCCGTCGTTCGATGACGAGCTACGCATCGTCGAGAAACGGGTCCCGGGAATGTCGGCGTCCCTGTCGGAGCGCCTGGTCCGTTTCGCCCAGTCGGTGCGACGCGCCGACCTCCGGAAGGCACCGGGGATCTCGGAGGTCGTCGACTGGGCACTTGCACTGATCGCGGTCGGCGCCGACAGTCTCTCGAAGTCCGTGGTCGAGCGCACTCTCGGAGCGCTCCTCAAGAACCGCGAGGACGTCGAAGCCGTTTTGGGCGATCTCTCCCGCCACCGCACATGATTCCGGCCGTGGCCCGTTTCGTGGAGAGCCTCCGCCGGGCCGGGGTGGGGACGTCGCCCGCCGAGGTGCTGGACGCCACGCGTGCGCTCGACAGGGTCGGTCTGGAGGACCGTCGGCGCTTTCGAGCCGCCCTGAAAGCCACCCTGATCAAGACCCGGGAGCACGGCGCCCTCTTCGATCGGCTCTTCGAGCAGTTCTTCGCTACGCCGTCCGGAGCCGCGCGGAAGCGTCGGCGCCAGAAACCCGGGGGCGGGCACGGGATGGCCCGGCGCCCGGCGCCCGACGGCATCCCCCGCTCGGCCCCCGAGACTCCGCGTCGCCCGCGGCGAAGGGAGCCACGAGCCGACGATCGTCCCCGGGCGATGGACGAGTCGGTTCGCAAGGCGATCCGGACGGCAAGACCGGGCGCGTCCGGACGCACGGGGCGTCTCAGGCGCGTCCGTCTCGACGACGTGAACCCCGCCCAGCGGCGCGGCCCGGCGGAAATGACCTCTCCGCTACGCCGAGATCTGACGCGTCCGATGCCCACCGAGGAAGAGCGAGCGCTGGCGGAAATGGTACCGAGGCTCCTCGAGACGATTCGCCTCCGGATCTCCCGGCGCGCGCGCCGGGCTCGGCGAGGAAGGGTCTGGACGCGACGGATCTTCCGAGAGAATCTCTCCCGCGAGGGTATTCCATTCGTGCTCCCGCGACGACGGCCGAAGACGCGCCGCTCGCGAGTCGTCTTGCTGGTAGACGTTTCGTTCTCGGCGGCCCGGGCCACGGGATACTTCCTCTGGATGGCGTCGTCCTGCCTGCAACTCGGTCGCCACGCCCGGGTCCTGGCCTTCGTCGACCGTCCCGTCGAGATTACCGCCGAGCTCCGCGCCTGGACCCGAGGTCGAGCCGTGGCGCCGGAGCCCCGAAGAGGGCGGAAGTTTCCCGGCGCCGGAATCCGCCCGTCGCGGTCGGGATTCGACGATCTCCTGCTTTCCATCCCGGACCTGAACCTCCTGGCACCCAGCGACTACGGTCGGACCTTCGACGCGCTGCGGCGATCGAAGCTCCGTCCTGCCGGAAGAGACACCGTTCTCGTCGTTCTTGGAGACGCCCGGACCAACCACCTCGATCCCCTGGCCTGGGCTCTCGAGGAGATCGCTCGGCGATGTCGGTTCGTCCTGTGGCTCGTGCCCGAGGCGCGCGGGCGATGGGGCACGGGGGACTCGGAGCTCGCCCGATACCTGCCCTTCATCGACACCGTGGTCGAGGCCCGCGATCTCGCCGGAATCGCTCGAGGACTCGAAGAGCTGCTACGGAGGCGGTGAGGTGCCGACACCGGGGACCGAGGTCGCATGGTGGGACGGCGACCGTTTCACGTTCGGCATGGTCGCGGGAGAGGAAAAGGGTCGGGTCCGATTGCTCCTTGCCGGGGGCAAGGAACAGCGGGTGCCGGCCTCCCGGATTGCCTACACCCTTGGATCGATGCATCCGCCGCCCGGTCCGAGCCACGACGAGCGCGTGAGGGCTGGCCTTCAGGTCGAAGCCGTCACCGAGAAGATCCGGGCGTCGGCGTCGGGGATCGACGTCGAGGTGCTGTGGGAGCTGGCGCTGGAGTCGGATGCGCCGCCCGGCGTCGACGCTCTCGCCGATCTGGCCCTCGGAATCGACGACGGCCCGGCCCGCGCCGCCCTGACCACGGCCCTGGTGGACGACGGTACCCTGTTCGTGCGCCGTGGGGCCCACTGGGAGCCCCGAAGCCGGACCGTCGTGGAGGGGATCCGGCAGCAGCGTCGGCGCTGCGCGACCCGGGCGACCGAGCGTGAGTCCGCGTTGCGCCAGCTGACCGCGGCCGGTCGGGGAGAGCCGTTCGAGTCGAGCGACACCGAAGAGGAGCGACGGTACATCCAGTCCCTCGAGGAAGTCGCGATCCGGGGCGTCGAGGCGACGGAGAAGGCCACAGCCGCGTGCCTCGAGGTCCTCGAGGCCGGCGGCGGTCGCTGGGATCGTCCCGAGGAAGGGGCCTTTCGATTGCTCCGACGCATCGGACGGTTCGCCTCGGACGACGAGAATCTACAGATCCTCCGGTACGGGCTCCGCACCTCGTTTCCGGAGGAGGTCGAGCGCGAGGCCAGGACCGCGGCCGAACGGGGATTCTCCCGCGCGGGACGCTCCGACCTCACCGCCCTGGACGTGATCACCATCGATAGTGCCCACACCCGGGAGATCGACGACGGGCTCTCGGTCGAGCTCCTGGAGGCCGGGGGGGGCGTGCGATTGGGAGTCCACATCGCCGATCCCGCGGCGTTCGTCGGTCCGGGCGGGGCCCTCGATCGCGAGGCCCTGTCCCGAACCGTGAGCTACTACTTTCCAGATCGCCGTCTGCCGATGTTGCCCGAGAAGATCTCCCACGATGCCGCAAGCCTCGTACCCGGCGAGATCCGGCCCGCCCTCTCCTTCCTGGTCGAGGTCGACCGATCCGGCGAGGTGTCCGGCTACGAGATCGTGCGCTCGATGATCCGGTCGCGTGCCCGTCTCGATTACCTCGAGGCGGACGATCTCGTCCAGGGACGCTCGGGGGAGTGGCGCGCGCTGCTGGCCGAGTTGGACTCGGTGACGTCCGCCCTCGAGAAAGGTCGCGAGGCCCGAGGGGCCGTCCGGATCCTCGCGCCCGAGATCGACATCCGCGTCGACGCCGGGAAGGTGACGCTCGAGAGGATCGACCCCGGGGCGCCGTCCCGGAAGATCGTGTCGGAGGCCATGGTGCTTGCCGGGGCGGTGGCGGCGAGGTTCGGCCTCGAGCACGAGCTGCCCGCGCTGTTCCGGCGCCAGCCCGCGCCCGCCGAGACCCGACACGCCGAACCTCCGGATCCGAGGGATCCCGTGGCGGCCCGCGCACTTCGGCGCCGCCTCAGACGGGGAGAGGTCGGTCTCGAGCCCGGGCCTCATTTCGCCCTGGGGCTGCCGGCCTACGTCCAGATCTCCTCGCCGCTGCGTCGCTACCAGGATCTGGCGATGCACCGGCAGATCATCGCAGCCCTGGAGGGTCGCTCGCCGGACTACGACCGCGAGGGACTGCAGCGGATCGCCGCGTCCACGGAGCGCGCCGAGAACGACGGACGCCGCGCCGAGGCCGCGGTCGACCGCTACTGGCTTCTCCGTTATCTGGAGCCGCTCATCGGAGGGGTCGTGGCGGCCGTGATCGTGGAGGTCGAGCCCCGTCCGGTGGTTCTCCTGCTCGAGACCCTGATCGAGCTCCCGATGCCCGGCCTGGTCGGCGAGGCGTTGGGGCAACGGCTCCAGCTCCGCGTCGAGCGAGTCAACCCCAGGGCCGACATCCTGAAGCTGGGCCGGGGCGATCGAGCCGAAGTCTCCTGATTACAGGGTTTTGAGGGCGGTCGAGGGGTATGTTAGAATCGCTTTCTGGGCTCGACGGGAATCCACGAATCGGTATCGCCGTGGACGAGCCGTCGCGAAGAGAGATCGCGGAGGACGCGCGGCGGTGAGTCGTTGGGTCCCGGTGGCGCGAGTCGCGGAGCTACCGGTCGGAGAGGGCAAGACCTTCTCGGCGGGGGGGCGTGACCTCGCGTTGTTCAACGAGGATGGAGAGATCTTCGCCATCGATGACACGTGTCCCCACCAGGGCGCGTCGCTCGGTGAGGGGACGCTTCACGAGGGTCGCGTGATCTGTCCGTGGCACTCATGGATCTTCGATTTGCATACGGGCGAGTGTCGGGGTGTTCCCGGCACGGCCGTGACTCGATACGCGACACGCCGGACCGGAGAAACGGTCGAGGTGGAGCTGCCGGAATGACAACGACATGAAAGTCAAACGCGTTGCTCGACGGTCACTGTGGAGTCACCTGTACCTCCCGAGCATCTTCGCGGGGATGATGGTGACCCTGCGTCACATGTTTCTCAAGAAAGACACCCTCCAGTACCCCGAGCAACGGCGAACGTTCGGGGAGCGCTATCGAGGCGTGCCGGCGCTGGTCAAGGACCCGGAGGGGCGCGAGAAGTGCGTCGCGTGCTACATGTGCCAGTGGGTGTGCCCACCGATGGCGATCACCATCGAGGCGGATGCCTACCCTGCCGATCATCCTCTTCACCAGATCGAGAAGTACCCCGGGAAGTTCGAGATCAACATGTTGCGGTGCATCTACTGCGGGCTGTGCGAAGAGGCATGTCCCGAGGAAGCGATCTTCATGTCGAAGACCTACGTGGTGACGGGCACCTCGCGGGAGGTCATGATCTTCGACAAGCCGAAGCTCTACGAGGTCGGGGGAGTGAGGGACGACGACGTCAAGAAGTGGTCGGCCGATCGGAAAGGCCGAGCCTCGCGGTCCCACGTCAAAGGCGACGATCTCGTCGAGGCCGCGCAACAATCACATTGAGTCGCGACGCCACCTGAGGTTTTCGATGATGCCCGCCACGCGTCGGATGCGGCAGCTGTTCGTACTCGGATCCCTCGCTACCCTTGCGTGGCTGCCGGCGACGGCCCTTTCCGGCAAGGTCGTGGACGTCGAGGGGCAGCCGATCGCGAACGCCAACGCCTGTCTTATCGTCGACGGTGTTCCGGGCTTCTGCAGCACGACGGACAAGAACGGCGAATTCGACCTGGTGGACACCGATGTGACCCGGATGCGCGTGAGCGCTGAGGACTTTCAACCGAAGTATCTGCCCGCGGTGACTCAAGAAGAGCCGATCGTTCTTCGGCGAGCCGCGTGGATCCACGTTCGTCTGGTCGACTCGGCCACCGGGGAGCCCGTGGCCAACGGTAAGGTCACGCTGACCTACCCCTCCGGGGTGCGGAAGGGGCCGTTCCCGGTCAACCGCGCGGGTGTGCGGGTGGGCCAGCTGCCCGCCGGTGAGGTCGTGGTCAGCGTCGCGGCCGACGGTTATCGGCCCGCCGACGGACCTGGCGCCAAGCTCGTGGCTGGAGAGGAATCCGCGGTGACCGTGCAGCTCGAGCCGCTTGAAGAGAGTCCCGACCCACCCGAAGGGGATTCGTGACCGGCACCGCGACGCGCTCCGACTCAGTCGTCGAAGGTCACCTTCATCTTGCGGGCCCGAGGGTAGATCACCTCGGGGGTTGCTGGAATGCGGAGATCCACGATGGCCACTCCCCCGATGTCGGTGGCGACGACCAGTCGACGGTCCGGGCCCAGACGCCCCCGTCCGACGGGGAGCGATTGGGGCAAACGAAAATCCCCGATCACCCCCGGAGCCTCATCGGGAGGGATCTCCACGATCTGGCCCCCCGACGTCCCGTTGAGAATGACCATGAGATCGTCCCGTACGATCAGGCCGTGAGCATCCGACAGGGGCGGAATCGACCCGATTTCACGGGGGCGGGTTCCGGGTGGCCCCAGCTCGAAAAGCCGGACCCCCTGGTGCCCCGCCGCCACGAACAGACGCTCGCCTCGCAGCACGACGTCGCGAACGTCGTCCAGCGAGCTGATGATCACCAGCTCTCGGGGTGCGGAGGGCCGGGAGACGTCGAACAGCCGGACCCCGGCGGTGCCCTCGGCGATGGCCAGACGCTCTCCGTCGAGGGACAGAGCACGCACGGCGCTTCGAGTCGGGACGGTAGCCATGATCCTGGGCCGTTGTTCGTCGCTGAGGTCGGCGATACGAAGTCCCTGGACGTCGTCGGCAAGAAAGGCCGTCGTGCCGCGGATGGCGATGCGATGGACCGAGCCCTCGGTGTCGAGGCGAACCAGATACTTCGGCTTGTCGGGTTCCGAGACGTCGACGATGAGCAGGCCGAGGCTGCCGGCGGCGAGGTAGGCCCGATCCCCGACCAGCGTGACGCCGAGCACCGACCCGGACAGGCGCATGTACGCCCGCTCGCGCGGACGGACCGGGTCGGTGACGTCGAGCACACGGAGACCGGCCGTTTGCGCAAGGAAGGCATCGCCGTTGCGGATCGCCACGTCGTGGCAGCGCACCGGCGCGAGATCGTTGCGCTGCTGCGCCGCGGTGGGGGCAACGAGGCCGACCAGCACGAACAGCGTAGCGGCGAGCCTGGGGAATCGCGGCATCGGGGTTCTCCGGAGACGGACACCCTACCACGCCGTCGAACGATGGAACGAGCGTGGGTGTGAGGGCGGCGGCGCGGCAAGGTGCGCGGCGTTGCGGCCGCCGCTACCGGACGGCTTTCGTGCTGGCGTTGGCGCTGACACTGCCGGGAGGATGCCGGCCCCCCGCCGAGCCCCGCCCACCCGACATCGTCCTGATCACGGTCGAGTCCCTCCGCGCCGATCACGTCGGCACCTACGGGTACGACCGGGATACGACGCCCGCCCTCGACGCGCTCGCCGGGGAAGGAATCGTCTTCGAGCGGGCTTACGCCGTCACCAGCTGGACGCTTCCAGCCCACGCCAGCATCCTCACGGGGCTGTACCCGGCGGCGCACCGTGTCGTTGCTTACAATCACCGCCTGGACGATTCCTACGACACCGTTGCGGAAATCCTCAGGGATGCCGGCTATCAAACCGCGGCATTCGTCAGCGGGCCTTTCCTGCAGACCCATCACAACCTCAGCCAGGGCTTCGAGGTCTACGACCAGTCCGCGTCCAATCCCGGGGGCAATCAGGCCGCTCACTCTGACGTCACCAATGCCGAGATCGAGCGACTCGTGGAGCGATTCCTCACGGAGGGGCGCGACCCCGCACGCCCGCTCTTCCTTTTTGTCTACCTGTGGGACCCGCACTACGACTACATCCCGCCGGCGCCCTGGGACTCGGCATTCGTTCCGGCGTTCGCCGAGCCGATCGACCTCGAAGGCTACGAGGTTCGCGATGTGGTGACCGGCCAGACGTCCGGGGAGCAGCTGGCGTACGTCATCTCTCAATACGACGGCGAGATTGCCGCCACCGACGCGCTGCTCGGTCGGCTGTTCGCGAGGTTGCGGGAAACCGCGTCGTGGGACGACACCCTGATGGCCGTCACCTCCGATCACGGCGAGGAGTTTTTCGAGCACGGCACGAAGGGGCACCGCAACAACCTGTACGAAGAGTCAGTTCGCATTCCGATGATCGTGAAGCCTCCCGGCTGGAGCGATCCGATTCGAGATTCGAGGCTCGTCAGCCAGATCGATCTGTTCCCGACGATTCTGGAGGCCGCCGGGATCTCGCCGGCGCATCACCACCACGGTCGCTCTCTGCTCGCGCCCGCGGACGACTCGACCCGCCCGTTGTTTTACGAGCTCAAGACCGAGTGGGTGGCGCGGGATCGGGCCACGGGGGAGCAGGGCATCCTCTCCGACTTGTGGCTCGCGGTGCGCGACGGCGACCACAAGCTCGTGCTGGAGCGCAACGAGAATCGCGTCGAGCTGTTCGATCTCTCCGACGATCCGGCGGAGCAGGTGCCTCTGGGGCCCGGGTTCCGGCCGAGGATCGCGGAACTGGACCGTCGGATCGCGGAGTACCTGGAGACGATGCAGGCGGACGGAGATCGCTGGGAGCGATCACCGCCGGTGTCGCTCTCCCCGGGCCAGGAGGACAGGCTGCGCTCGCTCGGTTACCTGGGCCCGGCGGATAACGACTAGCTTCACGCGCGCCACGCCTTCCCGGACCATGTCGAGCCGCTTCGCGGCGGCGTACGACAGGTCAATGATCCGGCCCTTGATGAAGGGACCGCGATCGGTGATTCGTACCTCGACGGAACGTCGATTCTCGAGGTGGGTGACCCGGACGACCGTCCCGAACGGTAAGGTCCGGTGCGCCGCCGTGAGCTCGTACATGTCGTAGACTTCGCCGCTGGCCGTCCGCCGCCCGTGGAATTTCCCGCCGTACCACGAGGCGACTCCGGTCTCGGCGTTTCCCGGTGAGTCCGCGGGTTGATCGGGGGCCCGCTTCACGCCGCACGCCAGTACCAGGAGGCAGGGGATCAGCACCATGGCCCGGGCTCTCATTTCCGCTCCATGTCCCGGGAGCTCACCGCTTCGAGGATCGCGTCGAAATGAGCGCTACCGAGCCTGGGGACCGTGACTGGCGACATGGCGTAGGTGTCGTCCTTCGTGAACCGGACTTTGCCCCGTGCCGAACGATGAACGTAGGTCCGTGTCCTGTCAAGCCGGGGCTCGGCCGACCACACGGGGCTTGCGGCGGTCGGGTGAATGAAGCGGGAAGCCGGCCTGACTCGATAGTGGAAGTCGATGAAGGCGCGTATATTGGCTCCCGGATTCCGGGCGCACCGTGCAGGCGGTAGTCGGCCGCGGAAGGTGGAGACGAGCCGATGAGCGGTAAAGGGCGAACGAAGAGGATCCCGGTGGCGGTGATGGGCGCGACCGGAAGCGTGGGACAGCGATTCGTTTCGCTCCTGGCCGACCACCCGTGGTTCGAGGTCACCGCCCTGACCGCGTCGCAGAGGTCGGCGGGCCGTCCGTACCAAGAGGCCGTCGACTGGATACAGTCCTCTCCGATTCCGAGCGCGATGGCGGAGACGTCGATGCTACCTACCGATCCCGGGAGTGCCCGGGGTGCCGCGCTGGTCTTCTCGGCGCTGGACTCCGCCGTGGCCGGGCCGGTCGAGGAGGAGTTCGCCCGGGCGGGGCTGGTCGTGGTTTCGAACTCGAAGAATCACCGGATGGATCCTCACGTGCCGCTCCTCGTCCCGGAGGTCAACCCCGATCACCTGGAGCTGGCCCGCCACCAGGAACTGGGCGGAGGCGCCATCCTGACCAACCCGAACTGCTCGACCATCGGTCTGGTTCTGGCCCTCCGCCCCCTGGAGGAGCGCTTCGGCCTCGAGGCCGTGTCGGTGGTGACCCTTCAGGCTCTTTCCGGCGCGGGGGTTCCCGGGGTCGCGGGCATGCGTGTGGTCGACAACGTGATCCCCTTCATCGATGAAGAGGAAGAAAAGATGGAGCGCGAGACGCACAAGATCCTGGGCCGGCTGGCCGGAGACCGGATCGAGCCCCACGGCGTTCGCGTGAGCGCTCAGTGCAACCGAGTGGCGGTCATCGACGGGCACACCGAGTGCGTTTCCGTCAAGCTGGGACGCAAGGCGACGGCCGAAGAGCTGCGCGCGGCGTGGACCGAGTTCGAAGGTGAGCCGCAGCGCCTCGGGCTCCCCTCGGCCCCCAGGCCTCCGATCCGGTATCTCGACGCCCCGGACGCGCCGCAGCCTCGCCTGCACCGCGATCTGGCGGGCGGCATGGCCGCGTCCGTGGGCCGGCTCCGACCGTGCGAGGTTCTCGACTGGAAGTTCGTGACCCTCTCCCACAACACGGTGCGCGGCGCCGCCGGCGGAGCAATCCTGGTCGCCGAGCTCGCGGTCGAGAAAGGACTCTTGAGCTAGCTGCAGGTCTCCCGACGCTTAAGATCTCCGGTCACGCTCAGGGTGACCACCTCGAGGGGGAGGTCGGTCCTGCCGCTCATCTCGACTGCCTGGCGGGTGATCTCCGTCAGGCCTCCGCAGCACGGCACCTCCATGCGAACCACCGTCACCTTCGGGATCGAGGTGTCGGACAGGATGGCGGCGAGCTTCCGAGCGTAGGGGCTGGTGTCGTCGAGCTTGGGGCACGCCATGACGACCGAGCGGCCGCGCAGGAACCGCCAGTGAACGTCGGCTGACGCGATGGGGCCGCACGGGTTCAGGACGACCATCTCACGGTCGCGGAAGATCGGCATCCCCGGTTGCACCAGGTGCAGCTGCACCGGCCACTGACGTAGCTCGGACGGGATCGCGTGCACCGGCCCATCGCCATCGACCGGCACGGGCGGCGACTCGCTCTTCTCGAACCGTACCCGCGATCCGGGGCAACCGCCGGCTCCGGGACCGGGCAGCGCCACATCGCCGACGAGGGGCAGGCTCACGGGCTTGTCGAGCCCGTGCTCCGCCGCCGCGACGGCCAACCGCTGCAGGGCCTCCATGCCCCCGGTCTTCGCGACGTGCTCGCGGGTGGCGTCGAAGTCGAACGGCGCGGCCGTGCGCTCCTCGATGACCAGCGCGCCGGTCGGGCACTCCCCGACGCAATCGCCGAAGCCGTCGCAGAAGGTCTCCTTGACCAGCCGCGCCTTGCCGTCGATCAGCTGCAGCGCGCCCTCGGCGCATGCGACGATGCAGTCGCCGCACCCGTCACAGAGCTCTTCGTCGATACGGATGATCTTGCGTGGTTCCATGGAGGGCCTCCTGATCGTCGAGATCATGGAAAAGGATGCTGCCTTCCGGGTTCGCGCGCCGTGACCGAGGTCACGCGTGGCTCACGCCGGCGGCCGTCGTGGGGCTGATTGGCGAATTCCCCTGGATTCAGCCGGTTTTTGCCTGCGCAGCCCATGGGGGAGTTGTGGCATTCTTCTCCGTGATGCCGTCGAAGCTCCAGGCCCTGGCCGAGGTCCCCCTGTTCCGTGGGCTCTCCCGCGAGCTTCTGGATGAGATCCTCGGGCTGTGCGTCGAGAAGAGCTATCGGCGCGGTGAAACGGTATTTCTGGAGGGCGAGCCCCCCAGGGGGCTGTTCGTCGTCTGGCGAGGCGCGCTCAAGGTCTACAAGGTCGGGGATGCCGGCCGCGAACAGATCCTCGAGATCGAGGGACCGGGACGGACGGTGGCCGAGCTTCCACTGTTCGACGGTCTTCCGTACCCGGCCTCCTGTGCCGCCATGGAGGACAGCATCGTGCTGACCCTCCCCGGGGAGAGCTTTCACCGCCTCGTGAGTCGGGAGCCGGCCCTGGCCCGCTCGGTGATCGCCGGCCTGTCCCAGCGGCTGCGCCACATGGTCGCGCTGGTGGAGGAGATCTCGCTCAAGGCCGTTCGCCAGCGGCTCGCCGGCCTTCTGCTCGAGCTTGCCGAGGATGCCGACTCCGTTCACCTACCGTGGAACAACCAGGAAATCGCGGCCCGGATCGGTACGGTCCGCGAGATCGTCTCTCGAACCTTCAGTCGCATGGTGCACGAAGGCGTGCTCCGGATCGACGGACGCGAGATCACGATCCTCGACCGGGAGCGGCTGTGATCCATCCCGAACGCCTGCAACCCGCAAGCTGTGACCCAGGTCACGGTCGCCACCCCGACCTTCCTTCATGGTCGTCCCGGGTGTCGCGGTGCGCGACAGCTCGACCCCCACGAGGAGAACAGCGATGACAAGAGTGGTGCTGCTGTGGGTAGCGAACGCCTAGGGTCGGTGACAGACGGCCTCCACGTTGTTGCCGTCCGGATCGAGGATGAAGGCCCCGTAGTAGGTCGGGTGATACTGCTCGCGTACGCCCGGCCCGCCGTTGTCCTTGCCGCCGGCCTTCAGGGCCGCGGCGTGAAACTCGTCGACCGTCTCGCGACGCTCCGCGGAGAAGGCGACGTGCACGGCCGTCTGGGCCGGCTCGCGCCCCGAGACCCAGAAGATCGGTTTTCCGGCCGGGCCGAAGCCGACCCCTCCGGGGAACTCCATCACGATGTCGTAGCCGAGGGGCTTCAGCGCCTCGACGTAGAAGGCACGGCTACGGGCGACATCTCCGACGTTCAAGATGACGTGGTCGATCATGGTCAGGCTCCTATTCTCGTTCCGGCCGCCAGTTTCCCCGGAAGCCCTTGCCCAGGACGATTTGCATGCGGAGGCGTTTGAGCGACTCGCCGCGGTACAGATAGCTAGTCTCGCCCAGCACCTCGAGCTCTTCAAAGTAGGGCTCGAACAGGGCGAGCCGATCGTCCTCGAACCCGTTGAGCAGGATGATCGCGTCCCTCCCGGTCATGTCGTCGAAATGGGGCAGGAACAGGAACTGCTCCGGGCTCGTGAAGACGATGCCGTACATCCCCCTCCGGGTGTAGTAGACAGCCTCCGCCACGGTGGTGATCCTCTCGGCGACCAGGAAGTAACCTCGGTCCGACGGGCGCGCGTCGATGTAGCCGTTGATCGTCTCTCCCAGCTCGTCCCAGCCGTAGAATTGCTTGAGCGTGTCCGCCTTCACCGGTATCGGCAGGATCGGCCGCACGAGGTGGATGTGCACCGCCACGTTCAAGACCAGGGCAAAGCCGAGCGCGACGGCCATGAACGCCTGGTGCCCTCGTCGTCCGGGGTACTGCTGCCTGAACACGGCCCACATCAGCGTCAGGCCTGCCAGGTAGGCCGGTGCGGGCCAGTTCGCCGCGGCCGGCTCGCCGCGGAGGCTGGACACGCCGAAAAACAGCAGGATCGGCCACGACATCGACGCGAGGTAGAGGTGCTCGAGGGTACGAGCCTTGAATGCCAGGTAGGTCCCGCGAAGGCTATAGAGAACGAATGCCACGAAGAGAAAGGGCGTCACGACTCCTATCTGGGACGCGATGTACTTGGCGAGCTTCGACCACGGGGACTGTCCGTAATCGCCGAATCCCTGCCCGAGCTGAAAGCCGAACGAGATCCACCCGTTCCGGGCGTTCCACACGATCACCGGTGAGAAGATGATCACCGCGAGCAGCATGGCGAGGTACGGGTCCTTGCGGCGCAGCCAGTGCCGATCCCTGGCGGACAGCACGATGTAGAGGAAGTGGCACCCCGCGGCCAGGATCATCGTGTACTTGCTGAGCAGTCCCAGGCCGACGGCCAGGCCGAACGCATACCACCACCGAGCGGTGCCTCCGGTCACGATCCGGCCGCCACAGTACAGGGCAATCGCCCAGAACAGGACGAGAGGGGAGTCGGGAGTCTGGACCAGCGCACCGGCCGCGTAAAGCAGCGTCAGGTTGACGACGAACAGCACCTCCCACGCTGCGTTCACGGTGCATCGGCCCAGCCTCCGGGCGGTCAGGTACAGAAAGACGAGACCCGCCGCGTTGCACAGCAGGCCCCCGAGCCGAACGAAGAACTCGCCGTCCCCTCCGATCCACGTGCACAATGCCATGATCCACGAGGCCATCGGCGGGTGGTCGTAGTAGCTCAGTTGCGGGTACTGCGACCACCACCAGTAGTGGGCCTCGTCGGGGGCCAGGGGAACGTGGCCGATCACGAACAGCCGAAAGGCGTACAACAATGCGAGGTACGCGAGGACGCCACGGACTTTCCACCGGGAAGGGCTCAC
>Ga0316187_10000222_pt1 | contig 41240 bp, 36 predicted proteins | sample CroRivburrow1_MG_FD_204927 | JGI IMG/M metagenome (GOLD analysis project Ga0316187, IMG submission 204927) | Coastal sediment microbial communities from Maine, United States - Cross River worm burrow 1 | ecosystem: Environmental > Aquatic > Marine > Coastal > Sediment | place: USA: Maine... | reverse complement strand
GAAGCTTTGTCCGGTTTTGCAGCAGTCACACTTGAAAGCAGGCAGCTGTTTAAAATGCAGGAAGCATTATTGCATTCGTTCATTAAATTAATTGCCGGTGCTATTGATGCCAAGTCCCCCTATACAGGCGGGCATTGCCAGCGTGTTCCAGAGATCACCATGATGCTGGCAAAAGCGGCCTGTGAAAGTAATGATAATAATTTCAAGGATTTCAATCTCGATGAGAAACAGTGGGAAGAACTCAATATTGCCTGCTGGTTACATGACTGCGGAAAAGTAACTACGCCGGAATATGTCGTTGATAAGGCGACAAAGCTTGAAACTATCTATGATCGAATTCACGAAGTCAGAATGCGCTTCGAGGTATTAAAACGTGATGCGGAAATCGAATACTGGCAACAAATTTCTTCAGGCGGTATTAAAGAAGTCCTTTTAGAAGAATTAAAGTCGCAGCATAAAAAAATAGATGATGATTTTGCATTTGTCGCCGATTGTAATATCGGTGGCGAGTTTATGGATGATGAGAAAATTGCACGTCTGCATGACATTGCAGATACGACATGGATGCGCACACTGGATGATAATTCCGGTTTGTCCTGGGAAGAATTAAACCGAAAGAAAAATCATAAGGTTTCGCTGCCTGCCGAAGAAAAATTACTGGCTGACAAACCAGAACACTTAATTACACGCCAGGATTCAGATTTGTTGGCCGAGGATAATCCATGGGGCTTTAGAGTAGATACTCCTGAATATAAATATAACCGGGGTGAGCTATATAATCTTTCCATTCAGCGCGGTACATTGAGCGAAGAAGAACGTTACATGATCAATGGCCACATGATACAGACGATAAAAATGTTGAGTAATCTGCCCTACCCCAGGTATTTACGCAACGTGCCATTGATTGCTGGTAGCCATCACGAAACGATGGATGGCACAGGATACCCCCGCAGACTGCTGATGGGTGAACAGCCACTGACCTCACGCATGATGGTGATCGCAGATATTTTTGAGGCGTTAACTGCTTCAGACAGGCCATATAAAAAAGCAAAGACATTAAGTGAATCAATTCGAATTCTAAGTTTTATGCGAAATGATAATCACATAGACCCGGATTTATTCGAACTGTTTTTAACCAGTGGTATCTATCTTGAATATGCGAACAAATTTCTTGCTACAGAACAGATTGATGAAGTCAATGTTGATGACTACCTGTCCTAGCTGTAAATTATTTCATCAGTGTGAAAGATAATCCCAGTGTTATAAAAATAATCCCTTGCCCCACCATCTGAATATTTATTTCGAATTGAATTGCACTGGTAACTATTGCCACCGTTTTGTTACTCATTACTATTTGGTTTTTATCACAGGAAAAGCTGTACACGGTCAGTATGGGCGTAGCGACTATCCTCTATTTCCTCTCTGCAGCACGTAGAGGAAAAGTGCTTTCTTCAGCAATGCACCAGAGTTTCAAACTGACCGATGATTTTAAAAATGCGAAAGATCGCGCAGAGAAACTGGCAAGAATCGATGTGCTTACCGGCCTATATAACCGACGTGCATTTTATGAGAAAGGGCAGTTACTGGCAGGCCTTTTCCAGCGCAACAACAATGAACTTTCCATGACTGTAATGGACATTGATAACTTCAAGAGTATCAATGACACTTTTGATCATACCGTCGGTGATGAAACGTTGAAAAAAGTAGGGGAAATTGTGCAAAGAAAGATACGCAAATCAGACGTCGGCGCTAGAATTGGCGGAGAAGAACCTGGCATATTACTACAGGATTCTTCACCGCTAGATGCCACAAACCTCGCTGAAAAACTGCGCGGGTTTATTGCGGATACTACAATAACACTTAATGCTAAGAGTTTTAATATCACCGCAAGTTGTGCTGTCGCCAGTTGCACATCAAGCCTTGAGAGCCTATTTAAGTCTGCTGACCAGGCTCTATATAAAGCCAAAGATGCAGATCGAAATCGTGTTATTTCAGGTAGCTGCCTGGTTGATTAAATTCAAACCGATACCGTCAAATGCGTATCATCTATTGTCCTGCTCAGCGGTCTGAGAAGTGAGATTATTCAGTATTGCAGACAACAGCTGATTTATCTTATTAAAACGTGTTGAGTCACCCAGCATTTCTGATGCAGATTGCACATAGCTGGACCCATCCAGTTCATCGCCGCAATTAAGTATCAGCGAAGCTGCAGATTCAGCTGTTGTTTCAATATGAAACTGCAAACCTAAAACTTTTCCATTTAGTATAAACCCCTGGTTACTACAGGCTTCGCTTGATGCAAAATGGCTGGCGCCTTGCGGAATCTCAAAGGTATCGCCATGCCAGTGAAAGACTTCAGTCTTTGCAGGAAAAACATTCTGCAGTACTTCAGGAAGATTCTGAGTATCAATAGTCACATTGAACCAGCCGATTTCCCTGTGTAGATTTTTTGTCACTTTTGCACCACAGGCACGGGCTATGAGCTGGGCTCCCAGGCAGATTCCGAGCATGTATTTATCCGCCTCGATAGACTGAATAATAAACTCCCTTTCTGCTGCAAGCCATGGGTACTGCTCGAAATCCTCCACCCCCATAGGGCCACCCATGATGATGAGGAAATCGAAATCATCCTGAGATGGCATCGGATCACCACGAAATAATTTCGTCGTTGCCAGGCTGTGGCCATTGTCTGTAATCCAGCTCTGTATTGCAGCGGGACCTTCAAAAGCAGCATGTTGAAATAGATGAAAACGCATAAGGTTTACCGGGCTGATCTACTTTCAGCAAAATTTATATTAAGTAATTCATCGTAAATACACCATTGCGAGGAATAACATGAAGAAGTAATCTACAACACAAGTTAACTCACGAGAGTCGCAGGTTACGCTTACAGCAGCAGGAATAATTTAATGATCACTGATTCTGTAGACCGCAAATTATATATCAACGGGTAAATAGCTCTCTAAGAATATGAAAAATAATGTTCCAAGCCCATACCTGGCAGAGTTTATTGCCAGGCACAGATTACCTGAAACATATGCGGCTGATGCACAGCAGTGGTTTGCCCCGATAGCAGAAAAAATCTTTGTCGAGTCGTCAAACAACCACAAAACACACATTGTCGGCATCAATGGTTCTCAAGGTTCAGGTAAAAGTACCCTGGCAGATTATCTTGCGCTATTGCTGCGAGAAAATTACCAGCTGAATGTCGTCGTTCTATCAATAGATGATTTCTATCTAACTCAAAGGCAGCGCAAATTACTATCAAAAACAATCCATCCACTTATGGCCACACGTGGCGTACCGGGGACTCATGATATTTCGCTGGCCCTTGAAGTTATACAAAGTCTCACGGAGGGAACAAATATCACGCGAGTACCCCGCTTTGACAAATCAGTTGATGACCGTTTTCCAGAGGACGAATGGGATACAGTTATTCCGCCAACTGACATCATCATACTGGAAGGCTGGTGCGTTGGAGCTGTCCCTCAAACAGCAGATGAATTGCTTAAAGACGTCAACGATCTTGAGAAAGAAGAAGACCCTGATGGCACCTGGAGAAATTATGTCAACCGGCAACTGGGTGAGATATACCAGGAGCTATTTAACCTGGTTGATAGCTGGATAATGCTAAAAGCCCCTTCCTTTGACTGCGTGTTTCAATGGCGGCTGGAGCAGGAACATAAACTAAGAAGTTCAATATCAATAGCCTCCTCAGACACAGACAGTAACAAAGTCATGGATGACAATGGCGTTAAAAGATTTATACAGTATTATCAGCGCATCACAGAACATCTTCTAGATACATTGCCTGAAAAAGCAGATATTCTTTTTGAACTGGACGAGAATAGAAAAATTTTCAACACGCGGCCTTGAATCTATTTATATCCGGCTGGAAGCTAGAGTCCTCTACTCCTTGCCTGTTTGTCTCATCAAGGGTACCCTCGACAGCTAACAATAACGACTCTATGCATTAAATGGACTCAATCGATCTCATTGTTTCACCAAAGTGGCTGATTCCTGTTGTACCGAATGAAATCTGTCTGCAGAATCACAGCCTGGTTGTTAATCAGAACCGCATCATTGATATTCTGCCAACTGATGCCATTAGCAGCCGCTATGAAACGACAAAGCACATAAAGCTCGATAATCATGCACTGATTCCCGGTTTAATCAATGCACATACCCATGCATCTATGAGCCTGTTGCGCGGCCTGGCAGATGACAAGGCCCTGATGGACTGGTTGAACAACTATATCTGGCCAGCAGAACAAAAATGGGTTACCCCGCGCTTTATAGAGGATGGTGTCGAACTGGCGATTGCAGAAATGCTTCTCAGTGGTACGACCTGTTTCAACGACATGTATTTCTTTCCTGACGTGATGGCCCGTACCGCTGACCGTCTCGGTATACGCGCTGTTACAGGGCTGATAGTACTGGACTTCCCGACCCCATGGGCATCGAACGCCGATGAGTACCTGGAAAAAGGCATGGCCTTATTTGATGATCTGCGCCATGTTGAGCTGGTGACCGCAACACTGGCACCGCATGCACCTTATACCGTGTCAGATGATCCACTCGAAAAAATCCTAATGCTTTCAGATGAACTGGATCTGCCGGTACATATTCATTTGCATGAAACCACCAATGAGATAGAACATTCTCTGGTAAATTATGGCAAACGTCCGATTGCCCGCCTGCAGGACTTAAATCTACTTGGGCCCAACTTGCTTGCTGTGCATCTGACGCAGATAGAGGACGAAGAGATAGACATGCTTGCAGAGCATGGCGTCAGTGCCGTCCATTGCCCACAATCCAACATGAAACTTGCCAGCGGCTTTTGCCCACTCAACAAACTGCTGGACAAAGGTATGATTGTCGGAATCGGCACAGATGGTGCAGCCAGCAATAATGACCTTGATATGCTGGATGAAATGCGAAGTGCTGCACTGCTGGCAAAGGCGGTATCGAACAACCCGCAGAGTCTGCCAGCACACCAGGCACTTGAGATGGCGACACTGGGTGGTGCCAGGGCTCTTGGGCTAGCAGAAGTCACCGGCTCGCTGGAAGTAAACAAATGGGCGGATATGACAGCAATCGACCTCTCTCACCCCTCGTGTCAGCCTGTATATGACCCAATTTCCCAGATCGTCTATGCTGCAAGCCGTCAGCAGGTTTCGGACGTCTGGGTAGCTGGAAACCAGCTGGTAGAAAATCACCAGCTGACAAAAATTGATATCAAAGACTGTCTCCATCGTGCAGCAGGCTGGCAACAAAAGATCAACTCCTGACGGCCTTATCAGGCAAATCCTGTTACCATTGCAGTAGTTTTGAACAGGTACTGCTTTCAGGTGATTAAATGACCACAGACACACACAATGTAGACCATGCAGAGATCAGTAAATTTGACCAGCTGGCGAGCCGCTGGTGGGATCCACATAGCGAATTCAGGCCACTGCACGAAATTAATCCCCTGCGCGTGGAGTGGATTAATGATCAGGCTCCTATAGCAGGAAAAATGATCATCGACGTCGGATGCGGTGGTGGTATTCTGGCAGAAAGCATGGCAGCACGCGGGGCCAATGTAACTGGAATAGATATGGCCCCCACTCCCCTGCAGATAGCCAAACTGCATCTACTGGAATCCGGCCAACAGGTCGAATACCTGCAAATAACTGCTGAAGACATGGCAGAAACACATGCAGGTCAATTTGATATTGTGACCTGCATGGAAATGCTTGAGCACGTCCCTGACCCGGCATCTGTAGTTAATGCCTGTGCCCAGCTGGTCAAGCCAGGCGGTATGGTCTTTATGTCGACGATCAATAGAAACCCAAAGTCTTTTGCCATGGCAATAGTTGGGGCAGAGTATATTCTCAACCTGTTACCGAAAGGGACGCATGAATATGGCAAATTTATCCGCCCGTCTGAACTGACGGCCTGGAGCCGTGCTGCAGGCCTTGCAACCGGTGACATGACAGGAATGCATTATAATCCTATCACGCGCAGCTATAGCCTGGGCCCTGGCGTGGATGTCAACTACCTGCTTAGCTGTCATGCTTGAAAAATTGCAGAAGCACATCCGAATTGAATACCTATTCATTTATTGATGACTAACAGGCCTGCATTAAAAACTGTACTGTTCGATCTCGATGGCACTCTGGTTGATACCGCACCCGATTTATCCGAAACACTGAACAGGTTACTGGTCAGGCACCAGCAGCCAACATGCAGCCTGGAAAGTGTCCGCCCATACGTCTCACATGGCACAATTGGCATGCTCGGATTTGCCTTCGGCATAACTAAAGATGACCCCGAGTTTGCACAGCTGCGGCAGGAATTCCTCGAAATATATGAAAACCACCTGTGCTATCAATCAAAACTGTTTGACGGTATGGATGAGGTGCTGGAGTTTATTGAAGAGCAAAACTTGTCATGGGGCGTGGTAACCAATAAACCGGACTTTCTTACACAACCTTTGATGCAGAAGCTGTCGCTTGATCAGCGCTGTGCGTGTATTGTCAGTGGCGACACCCTGGCGAAAAATAAACCTGATCCAGCACCGATGTTTTATGCGGCGAAGCTTGCAGGCTGCGAAGCCAGTGAATGTATTTATGTCGGTGATGCTGAACGTGACATTGAAGCTGGCCGACGTGCTGGAATGCACACTCTCATTGCACGGTACGGATATATTGAAAATGATGATGACCCTGACCAATGGCAGGCTGATGGTAACCTCGACCATCCAGCCGAGCTGATTGACTGGCTCTGCAACTGCAAGGCTACCGTGTAAATGTCTGACCCGGTAATTGCAATCGAGGTCTCAGGCCAGGTCATCAGTTTTGCACAAGAAGCCCTGATACTCGCCGGGATCACAGCATTGCTTGGTGCCCTGGTCGGATGGCTTATTGCCTATATGCTGCAGCAGAAACGCATGATCCGCATGCACACACGCTTACGGATGGAACATGCAGCAACAGAGCGCGCGCTCGAGGACATGGAACGGCGTTTCGCCAGCCTCTCCACAGAAGCCTTGCAAAAAAACCATCAGGCCTTCATCAACCTTGCGCTGGAAAACCTTGGCAAATTTCAGCGTGGTGCCGAAGCCAGTCTGCAGCAGCGTGAACAGTCAATGGAGAATATGGTCAAGCCTATTCGCGATGCACTGGATAAGACCGAACGCCAGGCACAATTGATGGAAAAAATTCGTCACCAGGCCTATGGTGCACTTTCCCAGCAGATCAAATCTCTTGCCGAGAGCCAGAAACATTTGCAGGGCGAAACAAGAAATCTCGTTCAAGCCCTCCGCCGCCCTGAAGTACGGGGACAATGGGGCGAGATCACGCTGAAAAGACTGGTTGAACTGGCCGGTATGGTTGAACACTGTGATTTCTATCAACAGGAACACACCAGCAATGGCAAGGCTGCGATACGACCTGATATGATTATTCGCATGCCAGGCAAGCGTGAAATCGTGATTGATGTAAAAACACCTCTAGATGCCTACCTCAGCGCTGTAGAGGCTACTGATGAGAAATACAGGGCGGTATTTCTGCGTCGACACATGATGAATGTGCGCCAGCGTGTCAAAGAACTTTCCGCCAAAACCTACTGGGGGCAATTCGAAAAAACACCCGATTTTGTCATCCTGTTTATTCCCGGTGACCAGTTCCTTAGTGCCGCCCTTGATCAGGACCACAATCTGCTTGAATATGCCATGGTTCAGAAAGTTATTCTTTCCACACCAACCAGTCTGGTGGCACTATTACGCGCCATAGCCTACGGCTGGCGGCAGGAATTATTAACAGAAAATGCCGAGAAAATTCGAGTGCTGGGTGAAGAAATGTATCAGCGCTTAGCGACATTTAGCGAACATCTTTCGAAAGTTGGCCGTAGCCTTGATAGCAGCATCACCCATTATAATCGCGCTGTTGGTTCTTTCCAGAGCAACCTGATCCCCGGTGCCAGTAAATTCGCCGAGATGGGGATAAAGGCACGTAAAGAAATTGAAACACCGGAGCAGACAGAAAAGAGCGCCAGGCAAATCAATGAAGATTCAAAGCAAAAGACTAACGAGTAAAGGGGAAAGGGATAAGTTAAAGCTAAAAAATGGCAGACCTGGAACTTGAAACTCACAACATAGAACAAATTATAGATAACAGAAATCATGAAAATCACAGATATAAACGTCAGCAATCTTCCATCAACCTCAGAAACCCTGCAAGACCGTGTCTACCTGATCACTGGTGCTGCCGGTGCGGTCGGCAGCGCTGTTGCTGTCGCAGTGGGTATCAGCGGTGCTACTGTGATTCTCGTCGACAGGAATAGTCGCGGAATCGATGCCACGTATGACCAGATAACTGAAGCCGGCGGTGCTGAACCGATCAAACTCGAACTTGATCTAGCATCAACCGGCCTGCCGCAGTATGAGGAAATGGCAAACCTGATAAAAACCGAATTCGGACGACTGGATGGAATCATACACTGTGCCGTAGAACCCGGTACATTGACGCCGCTGTCTCAATATCCTATGGATTTATTGAATAAAGCCCTGCTGGTCAATCTCAGTGCCCCTTATATGCTGACACTATGCTGTCTCGATTTATTACGCGAATCAGATAACGCCTGCGTGATCTTCAGCAGTGCAGAAGTTGCACGCCAGGGTAAAGCCTACTGGGGCGCCTACAGCATTTCAGGTTTCGCACTGGAAGGTCTTGCACAAATATGGGCAGACGAACTTGAAACGAACACAAATATTCGCATAAACACCCTGGACACTGGTCCTGTCAGATCGTTATTGCGTGCACGAATATTTCCTGGTGAGGATCCTGCCTCGGTTCCAACAGCAGATAGTGTTGTCCCGGGGTACATTTATCTCCTTGCTTCTGATGTGAATGGAGCTATTGCGCGTGTTACCGGGAATGAGTAATTTTTGTAGTGGCAATTGATCACTGTCTCGCCCTTCGCGGGCAAATCTAACAATAGAATAAAACAATACAGAAAATTCTCAGCTGAGAATTTTATAATCGATCACGTCGAAATCGACACCTGACATAACAAGATTTCCTGCAATAATGCGTTCGCTGTCGGCGCCTATCAATTCCATCATTTTTCTAGGGCGATATGTACCTATTGGTACCAGTAATATTCTTTTATCACTGGGGAAATTTGATGCCCCTATGACTGACAATACATCGATAGTATTGTCAGAAGAAAGGTCCACTTGAAGCTTGCAGCGCTCTGCCTCGCTACCCATGATAAACATTCCTACTCTGATGCGATTTTCATCGGAGTACCTTGCCCAGCGCACAATGGCGAGTGACCATTCCTCGATATTATTATTATCACGGATAGCAATCATATCGCCTACTCTAAACCGTGTCGTGCTTCCCGGGCCCATTTCAACCTGACACCCCATTTGGCTAGCATCTGTAATCAGGCAACAGCGCTGCTTATCAAGTGGAGTTTTCTTAAGCGCCGTAAACAACATTGAACCCATATGCTCCACTATCTTGTTATACCCGGCAACAGTTTCACATGTACCATTTTTACTATGACGGGTATCCTGTCGTACCGGGTGCTTTCCCCAATTTAGTGCCAATCGCCTAAACATCTCTATACGAAGCAAAAATTTGCTGGATGCATTCTTTTTAGGGTTTTCGAAGGCCTCCTTCGCCATATCCTCTATTTGATATTTCAATGTTGCTACAAGATCCTTCGTATTCAATACATAAAAGCGCTCTGAGGTTATAACATCGCCACTATGTGATAAGACCGGTATCGCCGGGTAATCACTTTCTGCATCAACACTGAACATGCAATGTTGTTTTGCTGCATCTACATCATGGTGAAGGGTGGCCAGGTTCGCCCATCTGTTCAGTGTCCTGTTTAAAACGCCAAATGTTGCGACATTAAAGTGGTAAGGATTACATAGACCTAGTAGCAAGCTGCGTTTATATGCATGCTCTATCAGATAAAACTCGTCTCGAATACTTTCATCGACAACTCCACTATTCCGACTTAGGTCAATGATAAAACGAGAGTAATTATAAATATGGTGAATTTCATGCCATATTCCTTTTGGTGTAGGGCGATATCCTTCATAAGTGGCACGCAGCTGCTCGGTAAGAGAGTGAATGCCTCCGTAGCAGGCCAAAATCAAATCTTCATGTACTGTTTTTCGGTTCTTCTGGTATGCGTCTGAATTATCCAGCACCGTAGCGGCCAGCCCTGTTATGCAGGTCTTGTAGAGGTCAGCCATTATGGCATAGGTTCGAGCAATGCCATCGATATGACCTATAATATGATCGGGCAAGGGCAGCTTGCCATCAGCATTGACTGCACGCACAGCCTGTGCTGTGTTATTCAATAATGGCCGTATCCAGTCGAGAAATTCCAGTCGTTCGTGATCACTGCACTCTACATAGAGAAATTGCTTTACCTTGGCTTCAAGATCAGGGACTTGCAGCGCTGCCGTAGACGTTAGCCATTCGGACAGTTCAGTGATCGAGGCTGGATTGAGAGCCTCTGTTTTGTTGTAGGAGTGTATATTGAACTTGGCCTTCATTTCTTGTTATGTACAACCAGGTCTGGCGCAACACCCAGGTATCCCTGCTAGTACTCGTTCCTCTCTTAAATGGCGCTTTATGAAAAACACTTTATTATGTGATAAGAAAGAATCTTTTTCAGATTCTCAAGCCATTATATGCGTAAAAGAAAGATGCGCAAAAGGAAAACTGCAATGAATCTGACAAACTGATGCCGATATAGGCTCAGATGAGTTATGAACAAAGTAGATTGCGACCAGGAATAATCATGTTCGCAGCGCAGTTGGCACGGAACTCTTCGTATCATTCAGTCACCACAACATCGGCACATAGTGTGCGTTATAATTGTTGCCTCTAGCGAAGTATCGGTACTATCACGTGCTAATCAAAAGCAGAAGAAGGGAATTTATAATAAGGATTAACTAGTCAAAATCTGCAACCAGGCTCTGCCGGACAGGATCCTCTAAAGTTGCCTGGTACTGATATTCCGGGTGATCAACACCTGCTTTCATCACTGCGCCATCTTTCAGGGCAGCTATCATTTCAGATGAAAATTCAAACCGCATAAAATGTACCGATGACGTTTTCTCGTCTGTTTCGCGATCAAGGTCTTCGTTGCTTACTGGATAAACCTTGTCAAAACCCTCAACCTGGAGCCAGATTTCACGCTCTACACCAATTAGCTTTGCCAATGCGTCTTTACGCTCTTCCACATCACTGAATTCGATCATCATCACCGCCTTCAGGTTCTGGCCATCAGGAATCAGCGGATTGTAGGCATCAAGTTCCTCATCTATGCCTTCCGCCTCGAAAATCTTTTCAATTCGCAACATCTCCTGTATCTGGTACTGCATGGTCATCCTGTCCTCAAACAGCAGGCGCAGGTTTTCACCCAACTGGATGTTTCGAAGTTTCTTATGCTTCATGACTTCAGCACGAAACTCATCACGGATCACTGCATAGTTTTCCAGTGAATAGAGATCAGATTTTTTTAATTTATCCACTATTTTTCTCCCAGGCCGTATGCCAGGCACAGCAGGCTCATCGGATGTGTAGTCGTACTGCTATCGTCAAGAACATTGGCCAGGTGGTGGCCTGCTATTGGGCAGTCTGATGTGTAGTAGTCAGGTTCATTCTTCTTAATGCGATTGGCTACCGGGCGGCCGATCTTGACTGCAAAATCGAAGGTTTCTTCTTTTACTCCATAGGTGCCGTCATGGCCAGAGCAGCGTTCAATGGTATCAATCTCAATATCCGGGATTAGGCTCAGTACATCACGAGTCTTTGGCCCTATGTTTTGCACTCTCTGATGGCAGGCGACATGATAGGAAACCTTGCCGACACCGTTCTTGAAGTCTGTTTTCAACAGGCCTTCTTTATTGCGCTGGGCGAGATATTCAAACGGATCAAAAAAGGCATTCGCGACCTTTTTCACATCTTCATCTTCAGGGAATAGCAGTGGCAGTTCCTGCTTGAACATCAGGGTACAGGAAGGTATAGGTGCGATCAGGTCCCAGCCATCATCAACGAGGGCAGCAAGCGCCGGAATGTTGACATTTTTTGCCTTTTCCACGGCATCGAGATCACCCAGTTCAAGTTTTGGCATGCCGCAACATTGCTCTTTCTTGACCAGGGTTACAGGTATCTCATTATGTTCCAGCACAGACACCATATCTGTACCGATTGATGGTTCATTGTAGTTGCCGTAACAGGTACCAAACAGGGCTACCTTGCCATTAGTTTTTTCACCAGCTTTCGCCTGCTCTGGCGAAAGCCCTTTATGTTTTGACTGCTGCTTTTCCAGGGTGTTTGAGTGGTAATCAGGAACATACGCTCTGGCACTGACGCCCAGTGTTTTTTCCAGTACATTGCGCAAGCTCTTGCTTTTGTTCGAGGCATTCACGAAATTCACTACGACAGGTATGCCGGCAAGTTTGCCCACTGTATCGGTAGAGGTGAGAATTTTATCGCGTTTTCGTACTTCACCCTTTTTAAATTTTACGGCCTTGGCACGCAGCATCAGGTGGGGAAAGTCGATATTCCATTCATGAGGTGGTGTATACGGACACTTTGTCATGTAGCAAAGGTCGCACAGATAACACTGGTCAACCACCTTCATATAATCTTTCTTGTCGACACCATCCACTTCCATAGTTGGCGATTCATCGACGAGGTCAAATAAGACAGGAAAAGACTGGCACAGGCTGACACAACGGCGACAGCCGTGGCAGAGATCATAGACACGCTCAAGTTCCTTATTCAGCGAATCTTCATCAAAAAAGTCGGGATCCTTCCAGTTAATAGTGTGCCGGGTAGGTGCCTGTAGATTACCTTCACTAGGTGCGGTAGCCATTATTCTGTCCTGGTTATGTTCTGCTAAATGATTAAAAACGGGAGGACAACAATGTCCTCCCGTGCCGTTACCGATCAGGCATCGAGTGCGTCGAGTGCTTTCTGGAAACGATTTGCGTGTGAACGCTCGGCCTTGGCCAGGGTTTCCATCCAGTCAGCGATTTCATCGAAACCTTCATCACGCGCGTCTTTTGCCATCCCAGGATACATATCGGTGTATTCGTGGGTTTCACCGGCAATAGACGCCTTCAGGTTATCTGAAGTGCTGCCGATAGGTAGGCCTGTTGCGGGATCACCAGTTTCTTCCAGGTATTCCAGGTGTCCATGTGCGTGACCAGTTTCACCTTCAGCAGTAGAACGGAAAACTGCCGCAACATCGTTGTATCCTTCTACATCTGCTTTTGCAGCAAAGTACAGGTAACGACGGTTGGCCTGTGACTCGCCCGCGAAGGCGTCTTTCAGGTTTTGTTCGGTTTTACTGTCTTTCAATGACATATTAAACTCCTTAGGTTGTATTTAATGTGGATTAATCCAACGGTTTTATCCGCTGGTGTGAATTCTAGGTAATATAGGTATTTTGTTCCAATTGAATGTTGCAAACATATCGATTGATTTTATCAATTTAATAACATTAATAGAAGCACCATTTACAGCATCTTAACGCTGGTAAGGTCAAGCTGTTGTATCGAATGTATCAGGGTATCAATAGCCTGGCGGCGCGGGAAGCTTTTTCGCCAGGCCAGGGCGACCCGGCGAGAAGGCTGTTTTCCGGTCAGGCGCTTCACTGCAAGCAGCCGATGCGAATAGTCATGGGCACCGGCTGCAGTAGCCGGAAATACAGAAATACCGATCCCGCTCATCACCATGTGGCGTATAGTTTCGAGTGAACTGCCCTCCAGTGTCTGCTGTAATCCAATGTCTTTTTGCGAGGCTTGCAGACAATCCGGGCAGAAATCGAGTACCTGGTCACGGAAACAGTTACCGGCCCCCAGCAACATTATATTTTCCTCTGGCAAGATATCCCGAGAAATTGTTTTCTTCTGTGCCCACGGATGCGACGAGGGGACAACAACAACAAAAGGCTCATCATACAGTGGCAGAGTGACTATACCGGGCTCGTCGTATGGATAGGAGATAATGATCGCATCCAGTTGACCCTGCTTGAGTAGAGTGGTCAAGTTTGAAGTAAAGTTTTCCTGAACGATCAGCGGCATTTCAGGGGCCTGTTCAAGCAGTATAGGGATCAGACCAGGAAAAATATAAGGGCCTATCGTATGGATGGCGCCGATTCGCAAAGACCCGACCAGCGGCCCTTTTTCAGACTCGGCCAGCTGAGTAATCACGTCGACTTCTTCCAGTACCCGGTGTGCCTGCTCGACGATCAACTCCCCCCTGGCAGTCAGTGTCACTTCGTTGCGGGAACGCTCAAACAAGGATACACCCAACTCGTCTTCAAGCTTGCGCACCCCGATACTCAGCGTCGACTGGCTAACAAAACAGGCGCTGGCCGCCCGTCCAAAATGTCGTTCGCGGGCAACTGCGACGATATAGCGAAGTTCTGTAAGTGTCATGAGATACCTAAATCAACTTTTACCTTATAATTTATGCTATCAATAATGAATTAACATGTATTCCTCTTTTTGGAAAATGTAATTACACTGGTGGCCTGATTAAGTAGTGTTTACACTGATAAAACAAATATCGAAATAAAACGGAGCCTTTACATGTCGTTCACGCAAACTCGTTTATCCAGAATACAGCTATCATCTATTGTTGCGCCAGCCACACTCGCCCTGCTTATGGCCTGTTCATCAGCTGCTCTGGCAGATGACGTTACAGACCAGATTGATGAGGCAGTAAAGGCTTACGAGAAAGAGGATTACAATACGGCCATTACCGCTCTCGATTCCGCCTCTACCTTGATAAGACAGAAAAAAGGTGAGCTGGTCAGCAAGCTACTGCCAGAGCCTCTAGATGGCTGGGAAGCAGGAGAAAGCAAAAGCAGTGGCGCTGCAGCAGGAATGTTTGGTGGTGGAATCAGTGCCGAGCGACGATATACACGTAAGTCAGAAGGCTCGAGCGAGGCTGTCACTATTTCAATTACAACGGATTCACCGCTCATGCAGTCCATGGGCATGATGTTTTCCAATCCTATGTTTATGGGGCAGGACAATAAACTGACTGTCATTAATGGTGAAAAGGCGATTGCAAATGAAAGAGACAACTCTCTCACCTCAATGGTGGCCAATAAAGTACTGGTAAAAGTTGATGGCGATAAAAATGTTACGCCGGAAGCTCTCAAAGAGTACTTCAACAGTATCGATTTCAAAGCTATCAAGGACTACGCGCAATAAGAATATCAAACACCTGGCATGTGCTGACTGATTTTTTCTCACCCCAGACAATGAAAAGAAAGCGGCTACCATGCAGAGGCCGCAAAGAACCATTCGTCTGGTTTTATTTCCCGTGTATAAATTATTCAATATTATTCTGCCGCCATACACAGAAAAAATACTTTTATTTGTGAATCACAGGTACCGACTAAATGACCCAGCTATTTAAGAAATCCATCCTGACGCCAACTATCTTGCTCTTTTTACTCACTATACTGTGGTTACCCGCTGCGAATGCGGCTGTACTCAATACTGGAAGCGCAGAAACAATTCAACATACTGCGACAGCTGATAAGGAAATTATCCAGGATTTTTTGTTACAGGAAACTGTTCAGCTGCAGCTGCAGAAAATGGGCGTTAGTCCTGAGCTGGCAAAAGCGCGTGCAGCAGCCCTGACGCCGATGGAGCAACAGTTGCTGCAACAAAAGATTGCCGACTTGCCTGCAGGTGCTGGTGTTGTCGAGGTCATAGGAATAGTGTTCATCGTTTTATTGATACTGGAGTTACTTGGCGTTACAGATATATTCAAGAAAATCTAGTTATAGTCAACTAGTTGCGCACTGTATATCATCTTGTCTATGTTCTAATACTCAGCCTTGTTGCATCAGGATGTACAGGATTTATCAATAAGGCAGACAGGTTACCGCCCATAGAATGGGATGCTAAGGCGATAGAGCTGACGACAACGCCCTTCTTCCCGCAGACACAGTACCACTGTGGCCCGGCATCGCTGGCCACAGTATTAAATGCATCAGGACTGAATATTGATGCGGCCACGCTGGCTGGTGAAGTATATATCCCGGACCGAAAAGGGGCTCTGCAAGTCGAGATGATTGCGGCAGTGCGCCGACACAGCCGAGTTCCTTATCAGGTCGACAAAGACCTGCAGTCAATCATCGACCAGCTCGAACATGAACTTCCTGTGCTGGTACTCCTGAACCCTGGATATAGCGCATTGCCCGTTTATCATTATGCGGTTGTTATTGGTTACGAACCTGGTTCAGATGCATTAATTTTGCGCTCAGGAGAAGACTACCGGTTGTTGATGTCTCGACACCAGTTTCTATCCGCATGGCGTAAATCCGGCAACTGGGCACTCGCCGTGCTAGTGCCGGGGAAATTACCTGCAAACGTTAACCTTGAGCGCTATCTCGGCGCTGTTATAGCACTGGAGTCTGTTGGGCAATGGCATGCAGCCCGGCAGAGTTATGTTTCCGTATTAAGTAAATGGCCTGAGAACACGCTGGCGCGTTTTGGCCTGGCAAACACTCTGCGCACAGAGGGAAAGCTTGCTGAAGCCATTGATCAATATCGCCAGGTGTTAAAACAGGATGCCGGTCACATACCTGCCATAAATAATCTTGCAGATACTTTTTTGCGTCTTGGTCGATGCGATGATGCATTGTCTGCGCTGGCACCTGCATTGATTAACAATGCCTCAGGCGCTGACATAGATAAAGCTGTCAATATGACCCGTACCGAAATACAGGAGGCCTGCCCTGATACACCTGCAATGCACTAAATGTCACAGATATTCTGTAGATAATGGTATTTAATAGCTTATAGAGTGTCCTGACAGTAATTAATTACAGCAGGTTTGTTATCTATTAATATACAGAATCAGTAAACCTTAAGGTGCCACTGATAAGCTAAGCAGATAGTACAGACTCTGGCAACCCGGTAATATTCCCGACATTCTTCAGGAGAAGAAAATGCACCTACGACTCCAGTCTTCACTTACTTTCCTTTTTCTAGTCGTACTGTTTAGCAATAGCTGGGCAGATAAATATGACAATTACAAGTATGAGGAAACTAAAGATATTTTCCGAAAGGCTGGCGAAAGCAGCAGTTACTTCAACAACAGCTATGGCTATGCGGTATTTCCAACCATAGGCAAAGGCGGTATAGGTATTGGTGGGGCATACGGAGAAGGCAGGGTTTATGCTAATGGGAAATACACTGGTGATGCCTCAATGGTCCAGCTAACCATCGGTTTCCAGCTTGGTGGCCAGGCCTATAGCCAGATTATCTTCTTCAAAGACAAACGCGCCTACGACGAGTTCACCGGCAGTAATTTTGAGTTTGGTGCACAGGCTTCGGCAGTTGCCATTACCGCCGGTGCTTCTGCCTCGGCTTCCACTGCCGGCGGTACTTCAGCAGGTGCCAGTGGCGGGAAAAACGATGCCACCACAAAGGGGAGTTATCATAAAGGTATGGCTGTCTTTACCGTCGCCAAAGGTGGCTTGATGTATGAAGCCACTCTAGGGGGACAAAAGTTCAAGTACACACCGAAGTAACTGCATTTAAAATAAATAGCGTTGCTGCAGGTTATTCAGAATAGGTGAAAAGCGGTAGATTGATCACCTTTGTGTTATAAATCTTTGGATAAAACTTGAACTAACGTAAAACCACTGAGCGAATATGCTTGAACTCTGGGCCATCCTCACCCCTATCCTGCTGACGGACGTCGTAAACCCAGTGCTGTTTGCGTTTATGGTTTATGCCGTTGGAACTGACCGCCCGCTGAGCAATTCGATCTCCGCCCTGCTTGGGCACACAGCCGCCTATTTATCTTTTGGCATCGTCCTGGCATTGTCTTTCAATATTATAAAAACCGGACTTGCCAATCCAAAACCTGTTGATTTCATCATTAGCCTGACTGTCGGCATCCTTCTGCTCTGGGTTGCCTGGCGAAGCCGCAGTAAACCTTCAGCGAAGAAGGAAAAACCGCAGGTAGAGACATTGACGCCACTGAAGTCTTTCGCTATCGGTGCCATCATCAACATTATCGGCCTTCCCTTTGCCCTGCCGTACTTTGCTGCTCTGGACCAGATACTCAAGGCAGAGCTCGATGTAAGCAGTTCGGTCATGGTACTGGCAGGATACAACCTGCTCTACGCCCTGCCTTTCCTGGTGGTACCATTGCTTGTCGTGGTCATGGGAGAGAGCAGCCGCCCGCTGCTAGCACGTATCAATGAGAAGGTAGACAGGGTCAGTGTCTACCTTATGCCGCTCATGCTGAGTCTGGTTGGCATTGCATTAATTGCTGATGCCCTATATTATTTTTCCACTGGTGAGGGACTGTTTTAATCAGTGGCCAGGCAAAATATCGAGTACTCTGTTCGTTATAAAAATTTATTATTCTTTAACACGCACCATAAGTTTTACTTCTAGCTAATTTCAATTTACTGCTTTAACTGGTTGATATCCAACATATCTTTGATGTGCGTCAATCTAATTCACCTATTTTTATTGTAATATTATTACAGTTAATTAATTTTCACTTAATCTGGTTCACGTATTATTTATACGGAATTAAAAAGTTTATTAATTAACTCTGATATTAAAGAGAGGTAGAGATGAAAAGACTAAACAGATTAATAGTTGCTGGTCTTTCAGCGCTTAGTATCACCATGGTCGCCAACCCTGCTTTAGCAGAAAAGAATAATAAAATTGTTGTCAGCGACAGTACAGTTGAAAGCACCCTGGACTATAACGAACAAACACATTTAGAGTTTATGTGCCAGGAAGAAAAGCTGGCACGGGATGTTTATATTACACTCGGCATGCGCTATCCGGAGGCCATTGTCTTTGGCAACATTGTTGAATCAGAACAAAGACATACTGAGGCCGCCACGGATATGTTCGTCAAGTATGGTTTCCCAGACCCCAGCACGAATAACAATGTCGGAGTTTTTACCAGTGAAACCTATGGTGAATATTTCACTGACACATATAACTATCTGATTACGGAGGGTGCAAACTCTGAGCTTGATGCATTCTATGTCGGCGCATTGATCGAAGAACTGGATATGCATGATATTCTTTTCTGCCCTGAGGAAATAATAGCATTGAACGACGACATCAATGACGCTTCTGATTGTGGAAAAGTTTATACAGATAAGGAAGATATCATTACTTTGTACGGTAATTTACTTGAAGCATCTGAAAACCATCTGAGAGCCTATGTTAAAAATATCGAAACAGTCATCGGCGAAGGTAATTATGAAGCCCAGTATCTTCCTCAAGAGCAGGTAGATGCCATCCTGGGGCGTTGACAAAACACAAACAGGCTGACCAGGAAATATTACTTACAAAGATCACTTGCTAAGGATTAATGATTTGAAGCAACAGCCTTAAAGCTAATTAAATGCATCCCATGCAGAATCGACTTTTTACTGAATTCGATCATAGCCGGGATGCATAACGCGAAAACAAAAAATTCAGGGAAAGGACTGATATCGCATAACAATAACCTGGCCTGGTCGTTCACTATGACTACAAAAACAAATGCCTCGCCTCTCTTCATCAAGTCAGGGCAATGGCTGCTCTTACTTCTGCTCACTTTACTTTTCAGTGCGGCATTCGCCGACAATTACGCACCATCTCCAGATTCAGTAGATACTGCGCCAGTCATAGTAAATGGTGTTGTGGTGTTCGATGTACCCGGCATTCGGGCATACCCAGCGCGGCGTCGCGCGGGAGAAATAGCCGATAAAGTGCAGGAAATAGCGGCGGATATAAGTAAAGATCCGGCAATGATTACTATAATCGATAAGCCTGATCTTAAACGTTCGGAAATATCTCTGGGCGAACAGTATATCTTGTCTGTATTCAATTTCGATGCCGAAGTTCAGGGCATCGATAATCGACAGATTACCGCTGAAGTATTTGCAATCAAAATCCGTGAAGCCATTCAATCGTATCGGCATGACCGGTCTTCATCCAGGATCAAGAAAAATATCATGCTGGCACTGGCTCGAACGGCCGTGCTTATCGTGACCCTGGTAGCCTTTCTCTGGATTTTCCGACGCCTCGATAAATTAATTGAAAGAAACTTCAAACGCCGTATCAAAAAACTCGAGGCTAAATCAATGCGCCTCGTGCAGTCAGAACAACTCTGGCGTGTATTGCGAACACTGTTAAGCATTATCAAGGCCCTGTTAATCTTATTAGTTATTTATTTTTTCCTGACCTTAGTCCTGAGCCTGTTCCCGTGGACAAGATATATTTCAGGCAGGCTACTTGAACTGGTCCTCAACCCGCTAATGTCGATGGGTATGGGCATACTCGACTATCTTCCAAGCCTGTTTTTCCTGGTTATCCTGTTTCTCTTAGCACGTTACATCCTGAAGCTGACATACAGTTTCTTTGATGCTGTCAATCGCCAAACCATACGGCTGCAGCGCTTTGAAGCCGAATGGGCATGGCCAACATACCGTATTGCACGTATTGTCATCATCATATTTGCCGTCGTCATTGCCTACCCTTACATCCCCGGATCCAATTCAGAAGCCTTTAAAGGGATCTCGCTGTTCCTTGGTGTGCTGCTATCACTGGGTTCAACATCAGTCATTTCAAATATCATTGCTGGGTATACCATGACCTATCGCCGTGCATTCAAAGTGGGAGACAAGGTAAAGATTGGTGAAACGATCGGTGAGGTAACTGAAATACGCCTGCTGGTGACAAACCTGCGGTCACTAAAAAATGAAAAAATTGTTATGCCGAATTCAACAATCCTTAATAGCGAAGTCATTAACTATTCGACACTCGCCAGGGAACAGGGGCTAATATTGCATACTTCTGTTGGCATTGGATATGATGTGCCCTGGCGCCAGGTAGAAGCCATGCTGCTGGAAGCTGCAGACCGCACTGACGGGCTTTTGAAACAACCTGCTCCATTTGTATTGCAACAGGCATTGACCGACTTTTCTGTTACCTACGAGATTAATGTCTACTGCAATGACGACAATGGAATTGCCAGAAAGTACACGGCACTTCACCGTAATATCCAGGATGTCTTTAACGAAAACAACGTACAGATTATGTCCCCGAACTATGTCACGGATACGCCTCAGAAGAAGACCGTACCACCGGAAAACTGGTATGCACCACCAGCCACAGCACCGGGCTCTGATGAAGTCCCCGACGACAAGTAACGTAGAGGCTTGTTGCACTCAGTGAGATAACACAATCGTCTGCCAGCTTTACTACTTTCTCCTCCAATGACATGTTGACTGTTTATGAATCGCAATCTATCCGTCAGCATCGGTGTTGCCGCTTTGCAGCCAGGTGAAAACCAGCAGGCATGGGGAAAAGCGGTGTGATAGCAAGCTCTACCAGGTTAAGTCGAATGGGCGCAACCGGTTTGTATCACACGCTCTTATTAAATCATGACTTGCAGCATCACACAGCTGTCTTAATTGGTATAACCAGAGAAGCGGCTTTGCTGGCGTTCTCTCGAGCTGTTTCTACATCATCAGCGTAAGCCAGCGCAACGCCCATGCGCCTATGGATAAATGACTCCGGTTTGCCAAAAAGACGAAGATCAGAATGTGCTACAGCCAGGGCATGTTCAATGCCGTCATAAGCTATTCCCTGCTCATCCATTCCACCATAGATCACAGCACTGGCTGCAGGTGAACGCAGCGCTGTTGATACCGGCAGACCAAGTATCGCTCGCGCATGCAGTTCAAATTCATTCTGTGCCTGGCTGGCCATAGTTACCATCCCGGTATCATGAGGACGCGGACTAACCTCACTGAAAAAAACGTCTTCGCCGCGGATAAATAGTTCAACGCCAAAAAGTCCCCGTCCACCGAGGTTGTCGGTAACCGCCCTGGCCATTTCCTCGGCCTTTGCAATAGCGCGCTGGCTCATTAGCTGGGGCTGCCAACTTTCAACATAGTCTCCATTGCGCTGGATATGACCTATTGGTTCACAGAATACTGTTTCAACATCACCATCTGCGTTCAACGCGCGTACTGTCAGCAAAGTAATTTCATAATCGAATTCGATTTTTTCTTCGACAATAATGCGGCTGGTTTCTACCCTTCCACCACTGATCGCATAGTCCCAGGCCTGCTGTATATCATCATGACCTTTAATCAGAGACTGGCCTTTCCCTGAAGATGACATTACAGGTTTTACAATACAGGGAAAACCAATGCCATTCTCTATAGCAGTAGTCAATTCTGACAAAGATTCAGCAAAAGCATATTTTGATGTTGCCAGGCCCAGTTCTTCCGCCGCTAGTCGCCGAATACCTTCTCGATTCATTGTCAGCTGTGTTGCACGGGCAGTCGGAATAACTGTCGCAATACCTGCAGATTCAATCGCAGCCAGTTCATCAGTCGCAATCGCTTCAATTTCGGGAATGATGTAATCCGGCTGTTCAAGTTCTACTAATGCACGCAGGGCACGGGCATCAGCCATGTTGATGACATGAAAACGATGCGCCACCTGGTGGCCCGGTGCATTGGCATAGCGGTCGACGGCGATCACTTCAATGCCGAGGCGCTGCAGCGCGATAATGACTTCTTTACCCAGTTCGCCACTACCCAGCAACATCACTTTTGTTGCGCCGGGTGATAGAGGTGTACCAATGATCATAATTTCTCCAGTAATGTTATCTGTTCTATTTTTCTGACAAGTTTATTTGCGCGCTATTCTCCCGCAAAATTTCGATGTCATAAAATGCGTCATACCATAACAACCGCTGTGCATTTACCTGGTGGGGATACAGCCACTCAGGTCAGAATTTCGACTTATTTCCATGATCGGTGTGAGTCTACATTATTGCAAATGAATCTGACTGCTTTATCGCAATCTAATTGCATTATATTTACAAACTCAGGTTGATTACGGTAGTCTCGGTGTTATCAGAACCCTGGCAAGTCATGGCAAGCGATGAACAAAAACGCGCAGAAGAAAAAGATCCTTCTACTGAATAAAAACTGCTCGAAGAAAAATCATAAACAATAGAATGTCATATCATGCCTATATCCAGCGGGTGAATACCTGCAACTCAGCTGACACGAGCAGCTACCTCCCCTTTGTTATTGATGACAGGCAAGTCGGCTGGACAAAACCCACTTTTGCCAGGCAGCTTGCAGACTGGCCGCATATCTTCAGCCTGGACGATAAATCTGTACGAATAAATGACGTAATCCAGGGTTTTCAACAGCGTAGCGAAGCACTCGATGAAGTGATACGTTCATTGGTTCAGAAGCAGGTTATTCGCGCGTATCTCGACGAACCCTACCCGGTAACTTCCGGTGATCGCAATGCGGCAATCATGACTGTGGACAGGAGCGCTGGAGCATTCTTTGGCATTCGCTGCTTCGGCCAGCACCTGAATGGCTATGTTCGCAAGAATGATGGTATTCACCTGTGGATTGCACGCCGTGCCAGGGATCGTCATATCGAGCCGGGCAAACTCGATAACATGGTAGCCGGCGGACTGCCGTGGCATATCAGCCTTGAAGAAAACCTCCTCAAAGAATGTGCCGAAGAAGCCGGGATGAGTAAAGGCCTGGCAAGTCAGGCACGCGCCGTCGGCACAGTAAGCTATCTTGCTGAATCAGTTAACGGCATTAAGCCTGACACGCTTTATTGTTACGACATTGAGCTGCCGGAAGATTTTACTCCCGTCTGTACTGATGGCGAAGTTGAGTCATTCAATTTGATACCAGTCGAAGAAGTGATGCAGATCATACGAAATGGTGATGACTTCAAGCCCAATTGCAACCTGGTGGTTCTGGATTTTCTAGTTCGTCATGGTTTACTCAACCCTGAGGAAAAGGGCTATACCCGCCTGGTCAGCAGCCTGCATCAAAAACTATAGCATGTTGGCCATCGCCCGCAGGCTCGACATACTGTCTGTTGAGTAATTGCACAGCAAATCAAAGCACTTGCCACCAGCCAGGCGTAAAGTGCAGTTCCGTAACTCTGCCAGGTTTAACTGCTAAGGTTGTTTCCCCACTACATTCCCCGGAATCAATACCAGCAACAGCCAGATCAGCGTATGCAATCCACTTCCTGCCTGCTGAGAAACAAAATACGACAAAAGCATAGCGAGTACTATTAAAGCCAGTACCATCCACCAGCCTGGCAGGCCGATATCACGGATACGCTTTGCCATGATATTAAGTCCAGCGAACATCAGCAGCCCCATAACAATTCCAGTTATGATCAGAAAAGGCAGTGTCAACATCCCGCGTAACTGGTCCTGCGCCTGCTGCAGATCCCCACCGATTATGTGTTCTCCAGCCCCTATGGCCAGCACCACGATCAGCATATAAGCCATCAACAATACCATTAACAGTATTGAATGGCCCAAATACGATAAACGCGCTATGCGTCCAAAAGCTACGTCTTTGAAAAGTGTCTTAATCATTAAATAAATCCCTCACTTGAATAACTGCCCTCGCCCTGCCTGTGGAATTGCGGGGAAATGACAATGAATAATATTGAAAAATCTAATATATTGTTCGCAGTATCCTGCGAGATAATCTGTAACAGCTAGCATTGAGAGTTCAAGCATATTTATCCATTTTATAATACTTTTGAGATCAGCATGAGAGCTAAAAACTGGTATCCATATAGCATTATTTTTCTGCCTAATGTATACCTTATCTGGCTTCACACTTAAACTGATTATAATTTTAATTTACATATACAGACTTCAATTTCTGGTAGCCTCACGGTGTTAATTCTTCGTTATCTCGCCTTATTTATACTGCCAATAACTTTAGCTGTCGCCGATAGCAGCTACCCATCCCTGTGGGAGAGTAAAGACCCGGACTTGCAAGCCAGGCTTGAAGCATCAGTATATAAGAACGGCTTGCTACCTTTCGTGGATAAGGAGCTTTTATCACTGGTCATTGTTGATATCACCGATGTACATCACCCGCGTGTTGCTGAACTCGGCGGTGACAGGATGATTTATGCCGCAAGCTTGCCAAAGATAGCTATCCTGCTTGGCGCTTTTGTCCAGATTGAGAATAAACAACTGGAACTGAATGAAGAGCTGCTTGATGACATGACTGATATGATCAGGTATTCAAGCAATTCGGCTGCAACACGCGTTCTGGAGCGAGTCGGGCGCGAAAACCTGTTGGCCATTCTGCAATCATCCAGGTTCCAGCTTTACGATACCGAACATGGGGGAGGTCTGTGGGTAGGCAAGGATTATGCTAAAAAAGGCGCATATCGTCGCGAACCGATAAAGAACCTCTCCCATAGTGCAACAGCGATGCAGGTCGCACGATTTTACTATCTGCTGGAAACCAACCGCCTGGTAGGAGAAGAGCTGACGAATACGATGAAAGAGATACTATCCAAACCTGGAATTTCACATAAATTTGTCCGAGGCCTGCAGTCAGTACCGAACGTAGAAATCTATCGAAAATCCGGCTCCTGGAGGGAGTTCCACGCTGACAGTGCACTTATTGAATCCAATGGTCATAAGTTTATTATCATCGGTCTTGCTAAACATCCTCAGGGTGGACAATGGCTTGTCGATATTGCTGAGCCCCTGCATGACCTGATCATGGACAGCGAAACGCCAGAGACAGACTAGAAATACCCACAATGACTCAACACCATTCGTTCATCCAATATAGATATTATTCTTAATAATGAGTTCATCCCACCTCACGAGAACCGAGCAGTTCCTGCAGATTTTCACCGAAATCAAAGCCGGCGAAGGATCTAAAGCGCTGCTAATGTCTTTAAATATTTTTCTCATTCTGTGTTCATATTATTTTATCAAGCCTCTGCGCGAAGGCTGGATTGCCATCTCTGACATACAGGGCCTGACACAGATGGAAGTAAAGGCCTATTCCAGTTTCTTACAAAGCATCTTCCTGCTGTTTATCGTCGGCTTTTATGGCAAGCTTGCAGGCCGCTGGGATCGGTCAACATTAATAACCCGAGTGACCCTCTTCTGTATATCCAATATGGTCATTTTCTGGTTTCTGCAGCCCGGTTATTTCTTTGATCATTTGCCACTATCAGGAATCTTTTTCTATCTCTGGGTGGGCATGTTCGGGGTTTTCATTGTTGCTCAATTCTGGACCTTCTGTGCAGATATCTACTCAGATGAAAGTGGTAAACGTCTTATACCTGTCATAGCCATAGGAGCAACACTGGGGGCTGTTGCAGGCTCAGACATTGTTGATATCCTGGTTAGTTCGGAACTTGTTGCAACAGAAATGCTGCTAATTCTCGCCACATTGCCGTTGTTTGCATCGATAGCTATAAGCCGGAAGGTTGATGCCCATCAGAATAGCCTTCCTGCAGCAGATACAGTAGAAGATGATGAAGAAGTAACTAAAGAAAAACCAGAAAACCAGGGCTTGGGCTTTCTCCTCAGCGGCGCCAGGCTTGTTGTCATTAGCAGATTCATGCTGGCTGCTGCTGTTGTCACGCTGTTGACTAACTGGGTCAACACTAACGGCGAAAACCTGTTATTCCAGGTTGTACAGGACTCACTTCATGGCATGGCAGCTGATCAAGGTATCACCGATTCACATCAAGTACTGGAATTCACACGAAGTGAAACAACAAAATTTTACGGCAATTTCTACTTCTGGGTGAATATCGTTGCTCTGCTGCTGCAATCGCTGGTGGTTTCACGTTTGCTAAAATTCGGCGGCTTTGCAAGTATCGCTCTGATGCTGCCTGTAATAGCCCTGGTGTCTTACACATTGATGGCACTGCTGCCGATCCTGGCTATCGTCAAGATGATGAAGATTGCCGAGAATGCCACCGATTATTCTGTCAACAACACGGCTCGACACGTATTGTGGCTACCAGTCGATTCTGCAATGAAATATAAAGGTAAACCCGCTATTGATACCCTCTATGTCAGGATGGGCGATGGCCTTGCAGCACTCACCGTCCTCGTAGGAGTTGAGTTTCTAGCCTTGACAACACAGCAATTTTTTATATTTAATATTATGCTAGTTATCTTATGGCTGATATTTGCAAAAATACTTGTGCAGGAACATCGCAAAGCCTCGAAGCCGGACATTTAAAAATAATCAAATCAGTAATTACTAAATAATTCATAGCAGGAGTATTTAACCAATGCGTTTCACAATTAACCTCGCTTCGCTGTTATCTGCCACCACAGTTTTGCTTTTTTTGTTACCGCAGGCACATGCTGATGAAATTGTTACCTGTGAGAGCCACGATTACAAATACAGTCGTTGCAGCATAAGTTCTCCTGGTTACGTCAAATTGCATAAGCAGTTATCGAATTCTCAATGCAAACAGGGCAGCACATGGGACTACGACCGACATGGAATATGGGTAGACCAGGGCTGTAAGGCTGAGTTTCTGGTCGAGAACGACAGGAACGACGATTACCGCAATAATGACCGAGACGACTATCGGCATGATGATTACCGTGGAGACAGCGGTGAAGTAATCCACGGAGTACGTATCACTCGTAATATCAAGCGCAACAGCGCCGATTACAGGAGTTTCAACTCGGGGAATCTGAAACGCTGTGCCAGGGCCTGCGCCGATGATAATCGCTGCCAGTCGTTCAATTTTGGCAAGCAGCAGAAGGATTGTCATCTCAAAGATAATATCGTTGAGGGCGTTAACAACAACACGGTCATCTCAGGTGTAAAGAACAACTATTAAGTTTCCTGGTCAGTATACAGTGACCGATAAAAAAATATCAAAAGCAGCAATTATCTTGACGGGGATCTATCTTCTCCTCGTGGTCGCTGCGTTTTCACTAATGCTCATGGCGAAACAGGATGAGTCACTCGCTGGTATATATGTTGTGATAGTGGCGATGCCATGGACCATTTTGCTGACGTGGATTACCGACACCAGCGGCATAGACTCATTCACATTTAATACGGTTTTCCTGGCACTGGGATGCATTTTCAATGCAGTGATCGTTTATTTACTGATACAATTTATCGCTCGCCTCTTGAGCCGAAGCACCTGACCTGAAAATGGGTTGACAGGCACACATTCCATTGAACTACTCTATACACGTAACTATGAGGATTCCTTATGCATACCACTAGTCGTTTTGTTGCACTCCTTTCCGCCACCACCATATCGATACTGGTTTCCCCCTTGGCACTGTCTGATGAAAATGTAACCTGCAAAAGCCACGACCATAAATACACACACTGCAATATTCAAACAGCCGGTTACGTCACCCTACGAGAACAATTATCGAAAACTCATTGCATGCAGGGCCGTAACTGGGACTATGACCGTCGTGGAATCTGGGTAGATGATGGCTGTAGTGGAAAGTTTCATGTTGAAACACACGAGGAAAATAATAGCCATGACAGCAGTTCAAATGCTGCTGCCGCTGCCGGCGTAGTAATAGGGGCGGCCATACTTGGAGCCCTGATTAGCAATAGCAATCATGATGACAAATATAAGTATAACGATGAGAACTACCAGGGTAGCCGCCATACATCCTATGTTCCTGGCTGGATGGTCGGAAAATTCAGAGGCTACAACCCTGATTACGGGGCTGATGTTGTCATGAAAATCTCGTCAGATGGACGTGTAAAAGCCCATATAAATGATCAGAAAATCACTGGGTGGATAAACGATGAACGCCTGCATGTCGGCAATACTGTTTTTGATATCGACCGCACCAATCACGGCTTTGTCACCAGCCAGGTAGGCGACCGACATAATGAAGTTCGTTACCACAGGGTCAATTGATACCTGGTTACTAAAAATCGTAACAAGTTGCTAGCCCATATAAACTCAGGCCGGGTACTGATGCATCTCCCTTCTGCATGCCATCAGCTTCGAAGCAAGTGGTGATCATTCGCCTCCTGTTTATTTTTTTCTTTTTACTGCGCCCGTAAACGCGGAGGATAGCTATACCTCACTATGGCAAAGAGGTGATCCGGAATTACAGTCCCGGCTCGATGCAATGGTAAAGATTAAGGGCTAGTGCCTCATGTGGCGGCGAGACGTCTGTCGCTGGTGCTGGCAGAGTTATCTGATATCCACCACTCGAGCGCGTAGAACGTGAGGATTTCCTGCAAATACTAATATGTTAGAAATTAACGCGGTATCGCTTGCATCATGAGGATCACGGTGGTGGTATGGGTCGGTAAGGATTATGCAGAACAAGGCACTTACCAGCGTGACTCACTGTACAATCTTTCACATGGTGCGACTGCAATGCAGGTGGTGCGCTTCTCCTATCTGCTGGATACCACAATCAACTGGTCAATCCGAAACTGACCCGTAAGATGAAGCAGACCCTGACTAAACCGGGCATTACACAAGTTTGTACTGGGGCTAAAATCACTTCCCGGTGTAGAGGTTTACCGCAAGTCGGTAATGTGGCGCGAGTATCATGCCGATAGTGCACTGGTGGAAGCACCTGAGCATAAATATATCATCATAGGACTGGCCAGGCATAAGAATGGTAACCGCTAGCTTACCGTCCTGGTCGCGCCGCTGCATGATCTGACAGTGAAGCACCGAATCTTACCGGGGGAATGACTGACCAGATCAAGCGGCGCCCATGCGCGCTGGGTGATTATCCGTTCTCGTCAGTTCCTATTCTCGTAGACGAGTTTCCAGTTGTTCCAAACGAAGATATTTTTGGATCGTCCTTCTGAACGATGCCTGGCCTTTACGGTTCCACCTTCACGACTCGATATGTAGTAACCATCACCCGTGTCCTTGAAGACAAACTTACGACCACTGTCCATCTTGAGTACATACTTGTCCACACGTGATGATGAATTCTGCTTCATCCTGCAGCCCTGAGTAAAAATCACACTATCTCTGTCGCGATCGACCAGCTTGCATCTACCGTTTCTTTCCTTGTTATCGACTTTGTCATCATGACCCCAGTAGTCATCGTCGCGTGAAAGGATTTTGAAGAAACCTCGGCAGCCATTATCGACCCAGATTGCTCCATCTTCATAACCCCAGCTCTTGCCGCGTCGGCAGCTGGCGTTGGAGATTTTGTGATCCAGTTCGGCTTTGCCTCTCGTATGAGATTCACACCGAGTGTAGTTGCCGTGGCGGCTCTCGCATCTGACGATTTCACCGGGCTCTGCGTAGGCAGCAGATACCGGGATAGCCAGCATGCACAGGGAAATAGTGAATGCCAGGGATAATTCTGATTTGAACGACATAATTTCTCACTCCTTTGGTTTATTGGATTTGGTCTTGTCATGCTGAGGCTTCTTAGTTGGCCTTGACCGGGGTGCTGCTCGCTTCACCTGCATGATATTTCTCCATCATGCGCTGAATCCATGTCCCCAGAGACTGGTGTGCAACTGCAGAGTTTACACGTAAAACATTTGAGATTAGCGTCACGATATAATGTAAATCTCTTGACTGGGCAGGGCTTTCAACGATGGCGACTGAGTTCATGTAGTTGACTTTATTGCCTTTGTATTTACCACAGCTGAAGCCTTCTTCTTTCATGCAGCTATACAGGGAGCCTGATTTAAAATACACCGCTGCTTCACTTAGCGCCGGACTTGACGCATAACGAATCCGTCGTTCTGTCATATAAATGAGGCGCTTTAGCTGTCGGCTGCTGAACTCGTCTACCAGTCGGCCCTGCTCCATGCGCAGCATGAATTCCATCAATGCGCGTGATGTTGCATAGCTGTTGCCACCGCCGTTGACCAGGTGCTTACCCTGACGGGTAAAAAAACTGCCCTGCCGGATTTGAGTCAGATCGAAGCCGTTGCGAGTTAACGGTTCGAAAAATGTGCGCTGGAACAACGCCGTAAGCTCTTTACCTGGAGTTTGTTTAAAAAAGCGCTGAATTTCCTCTTCTGAGGGAGGGTAAGCCTTGCCATACTGACGCATTAACATCGCCTCGCGCATCACCATTGCAGCCGCTGAATTTGAACTGACTGAAAGCATCCAGTCCAGGTAGTTCCAGAGTGTTGCCTGTTGCCCGACATGTATCACATGGCGGCTGAGTTCTCGTGTTTCGACATTGAAATCACGCACTTTGTGATGATCGGACACTGAAAACTCATCCGCAGTAACAATAGTGTTCTTCAGTATTTGCCGTCTTTTTTCCAGGTCATCAGGCCAGTTGTCCGCCAGTGCCTGAAACAGGCCTAATGCGCCGATCAATTTCCCAATACTGCCAACATTCTGACGATAGTCACCTCGGTATTCCGCAAACCGTGGTTTGTCGGGGTTAGTCAGATCCAGTACTGAAATACCGTAACGATCAGCTTCCTTACCTAGCAGGCTTTTGATCTCCTGGGTAAATTCAGGATCCGGTTGCGGTAAATTCATATCACGATGGTTTAACAGGCGAAGGTCAACTTGTTGAGTGCTGAGCAAGGCACCGGGCGGCTGCTTGCTGCCTTTGATAACACCTTCATGAGCCAGGCGTGCCGCTTCCACGCGACGGATCCCAGTTTCCTCATAGCCATCCAGTGGATAGCCGTACACAACGACAGGACTCAGTAATAATGAAGCAGCGATAAACCATATAAATATATTTTTCATTTGCCGGGGACTCCTGTCATGTCAACAGACTGATTCATATGGCCCTGCAGTGACTTATCCATGTTGGCGAGGTAATTACTGCCCTGGGCTTTGCGGCTCTGCAGGAATGGCCGCAACTGGAACAGGTGAAGTTCACCATCAAGGAATCCAAACTCGATATCGGCAGGTGAACTGTTGCCTTCATCGTCAGTGATGGGTGGGAATTTCTCAGGAAGTTCCCTGGCAAACTTAACCAGCAGCTGGATTTCATCTGGTTTCAACACCCATTCTGACCCGCTGACAGGAAATTTAGCTATGCCGCCCTGCGCCACAGGCAATCTGCGCCAGGGTGCCGTTGCTGTCGCCAGCAATCGCACTGAACCATCGGCAGTGCTAATGCGTAGAGATTCAGCCGACTGGCCATCAACGGCTCCACCGACACCTTCATTTACTGCTACGGATAGTGTATTACGATCACCTGTATCAATATCAGCAGTCACCATAACACCGGATTTATCATTCGCCACTGAACGCAGCAGTAATACGGCGGGATAGACATGCTGTGGTTCTTCCATGTGCGACTGACGCCAGGCAAAAGCACGTGCTGTAAAAGGTGAAGCCCATACACTATTAATGGCTTTGACAACACCATCGAAACCAATCACATTCGGCAAGGTCAGGTTGAGGCCTGCTCCAGTGAAACCCGCGAGGTCTTCGACATTGGTATCAGAGCGGACAAACACACCCAGGTCAGTTGTACCAAATGTGTTGATAATGGCTGCTTTCAGCTTATTTCGGAATTTATCACCCAGGTCAGCATGCATAATAATGTCATACAATTCAGCACGAAACGCCTCAGCCGTCTGCGCCCGCTGATCGGAACCCTCTGGCAATGCATGTATCGCCGCATATTGCTCAACCATCCAGTCAAATACGGTCTTCTGACTGCCCTTATAAGGTTTATCCAGCACTACCTCGCGAAAGACACCGAAAGGAATTGCCACGCCTTTTGATACCTTGTCAGGAAACGCATGGTGTAGCTCACCAAGTTTCGCAGCCTTGGGACCCACAATACGCCCTGAATCAGCTGCTCTTAGTTCATTCAGGTCAATAAAATCACGCACTGTCAGATCCAGCTTGGCAAGGTCAGGGCGTATTACTGCATCACCCGGTCCCTTATTATCTTGCAGCATTTTTTCCCATTGTGGACTGTTATTTTCCAGCTCAACCAGACCTGCCGGACTGACCGCCATGACAACAGTTTCGCCATTATGCTTTTTTAATTCAGGTAGAAGAGCTGAATCTACAGTCACGTTTGGAATACCCAGGTTACGTGCAAGAAGCTGTACATGAGACAGTGGGTTTCCTTCTCCTGCAGTGATAATGCCTGCTAAAGGCGGCAAATCGGAAACAGTCTCGGGCAGCACATATATGCCATCCGGTTTTATCTCTGATACATTTTCAACATCAATTCCAGTATGCAGAACCCCCCTGGCCAGACCGGGGTTTAATGCATGGAAACCAACGCCGATCTCTTTCCCAAACAGTTTGTGCTTAACACCGGCCAACTGGTTGCCATCCCTGACCAGGCCGTCGAGCACCTGTGAGAAAAATAGCAAAGGACTACCTCGAAGCTGGTCCTGGATAAAGTGCATGCTTAGTGGCTCTATCTGTGCCAGCTTTTCCATAGATTCATAAAACTGGAAACGCATGCCCTGTGTTCCCCAGCCTGGAACACGGGTCAGGTAGCCAAGCTGCTGCAGGTAATCATCCAGCGTCACATTCTTTGAATCAAGGGTTGCCAGTGACTGATTAACTGCATCAAGACTGCGCTCGTTAATGACACCACTTCCATATGCTGCTTCAGCTGCCTGGGCCAACCATACAACACGCTGTGCGCGACTTGCCTGTGGCATGATATTGCGTAATTCAGTGCTGGCACGAAAATTTGCCGCCTCTACGGCGAGGCTCAGATCCAGTACGCGCAATCTGGCTGAAGGACTTTTTACTTTAGTCAAAGACCGGCGTAAATCAGCCAGCAATTTTGCTGTTACTCTATAATGGTTGGCAGCCGTATCTACCTCTGCATAGGACTTTGCTGCATCGCGGAGAATCTCTTGCAGCCACGGCCCTCCGCTGAATACGGCTGCATTTTGTTCCAGCAAATCGGTTAATGGTGCAGCCCGGTATACCTGATCTATCTCGTCAGCCAGTTGCAGGTATTTGGACTGCTTTTCTTTGTTTGTTATATTGCTGGCATATTCACGTACATCTGCAGCATCACCGGCATCGGGCGAGCCATGTATTTTCACACGCAGAGGCTTAAATCCTTTATCAGATTCTGCAAGCGAAGCGGCCAGCTGGCGAACTTTTTGTACAGAAGCAGTGTCCTGACCATGTGGAAGTAAACGTGCCCCCATACGCAAGGCGGGAAAACGTAAACCTGTCCATTCCGGCTGTGCAATCATTGTAATTAGCAAATCACGGGCACCTTCACGTTCATCTTCTTCCTGAATGGCTCCACGGTAGAACTGTGCTTTGCGCATAATCCAGCCATCATCAACAGTGATCAGGAACTTCTCGATCAGTAGCTGGTTGTAATGGTCCTGAAAATCGTCACCACCGACAGTTTTCTTTGCATCGATCCCAGCCAGAATATTTGCAATCCAGTAACCATTGCTGCGTAAAGTTTGTGTATGCTTGCTAAGCTCGCCATGCTGATGGCCACCGCCGTGCTGACTGCATGCGTAGGCTTTCGGAGGCAGCACAGTACCATCACTACAGAACCACCGGATACGGTCAAAGGGCCCCTGTTCACTGGATTTCATTTTATGAATCCAGTTTTTGTATTCATCTGCAGAATCTGTATTTTTAGCAAAAGAAACTGGAGCAAACAGAATTAACACCGTAAGAAAATACAGAATGCGGTACTGCATAGTGAAACTACCTCAGGAAAATATTTATAGTTGTCATTTATAGGAAAGACATAAGCCTATGACCAGGCCTTTAATCTTCAAATCTAATGAACCTTAAATTACGATTTGTATCATTGTAGTTCGATAATAGCAATCGATCAAAGTGACTGGAACGATACCAATAATTTCAGTTCAGGCTATATCAGAAATCAATGCTCTGGTTGGATAAATGAATCAACTTTGCTTGCCCGTCAGAATGTAATAACATGACTTTACATAGAAATTTCATGGTTATCGGAAGAAAAATTGACGTAACCATGGGAGCATTGATATCAGGGGTATTCATGAAATTAGCATTACTCATGCTGGCAATCGGACTGGCCATGCTTTCCTTTCCGGGATACGCAGAAGATGTACGCGACGAAAAGGTGCAATTTGCACCCGGCAGCAACGGTGTGACGATAAAAGATACAATATCCGGTTACCAGTCTATTAACTACACGCTCAGTGCCAGGGCCGGACAATCCATGACGATTGCGTTGAATAGCAGCAACACCGCCAATTACTTCAATATCTTTGCACCAGGAAAGGCACCTGGCGGTGAAGCGATGTACATTGGGTCAGTAAATGGCAACCAATACAGCGACACGCTCCCGCTTGATGGCGTTTACACGGTACAGGTCTATATGATGCGTAGCGCGGCACGACGAAACGAAAAGGCAAATTACACTCTGGATATCAGGATAGACGGGACAGCAGAAGATCCAGCGTCGCAACCGCCAGGTGGCTTTGACAGTAAACTTGAGCTTCAGGGTATTTCGTTTCACATCACAAGCCCAAACCAGGGGTCAATAAATCAGCTGGTTATTGTCCCGGCTGGACTGAGTATTGATAACTCAGTCATACAGCGGGAAATTGATGGAACGGTAACGAACGCGGAGATAGCCGACTTGAATGTCGATGGATCACCGGAGATCTATGTTTATATAAACTCTGCAGGAAGCGGGTCGTATGGTGAGTTAATCGCATACGCCGTTAATAATAAAAAGTCTATGAGTGAAATTTATTTACCGCCAATTGAAAATGATACGAAAAATTCACGTGGCTACATGGGACACGATGAGTTCGCTGTCGTTGAGAATATTCTCGGGCGACGATTTCCTGTCTATAGAGAAGGTGATACTAATGCAATGCCAACCGGGCTTACACGTCAGCTGCAATACAAATTGACCCAGGGTGAGGCCTCGTGGGTTCTTGTACTGGACAAAAGCATTGAATATTAGCCAGGTATCATTTTGAAACTGTATAATTCTTTATGCTGGACAGATTTTTCACTATTGTCTTTTTCCTCAAAATGAAGCCTTTCATACCTGGTCAGCAGATTTTTTAATCTTACTCATATAAATCCATTATATGATGCCGAATATCCCTCCGCACAAGTACAAACTCAGTCTGTCCTCTATGATTTTTCTGTCCATGGGGCTGGGTCTTATCACCGGTTTGTTTTTTGGCGAAATGGTCGGCTTCCTCGAAGTAGTTGGCGAAGTCTGGATCAAGCTATTACAGATGACTGTACTGCCTTATGTAATGCTGTCCCTGGTTCTAGGTCTTGGAAGTTTAAGTTATCACGACGCATTGCTACTGGCCAAAAAAGGCGGTTTGATTCTGCTTCTATTATGGGCAATCACGATAGCAGTAACCTTTCTCTTCCCCTATACATTTCCAGACTGGGACAGCTCTACATTTTATAGTGCTGCAATGGTCGAGTCACAGATAGAGGTTGATTTCCTTGGCCTATACATCCCCGCAAACCCATTCCATGCCCTGGCCAATAATCTTGTCCCCGCTGTCGTGTTGTTTAGTATTGCACTCGGCGTTGCTCTCATTGGAGTCAAAAAAAAGGACTCTTTGCTGGACGGCATGTCACTGATCATCGATTTACTGACACGTATCGCCAACTTTGTTGTGGACCTGACCCCGATTGGTGTATTTGCCATCATGGCCAGCGCCTCGGGTACTCTCAGCTTCGCTGACTTCATTAGTCTGGAAGTCTATATCTATTCATATATCGCGCTATCCCTGGTAATGGCATTGTGGGTACTGCCAGGACTGGTAACAGCACTAACACCTCTAAGTTACCGGGACGTCGTCGGCTCGACAAAAGATGCGCTGGTGACCGCATTTGCCACCGGCAGCCTTTTCGTAGTGCTGCCTCTCCTGATGGAGAAGAGCAAAGACTTGATTGGCCGTTATGCAGAAGACAAGGCTGCAGCCGATTCATCAGTAGAGGTCATTGTACCGGCGTCGTTCAATTTCCCGCATGCCGGCAAGTTGTTTACCCTGAGTTTTGTACTGTTTGCAGGCTGGTTTTCAGGTTATGCCGTCGAAGTGAAAGATTACCCGTTGCTGGTAGGAACCGGTATAGCGAGTCTATTTGCCAATGTGAACCTCGCCATACCCTTTTTGCTCGATATCATGCGTATACCCGGTGACCTTTACCAGCTATTTATCACTACGGGGGTCATCAACGGACGTTTTGCTACATTGTTGGCGGCCATGTTCACGCTTACTCTGACACTGCTGGGCGCTTTTTCCATGAGCGGGCTGCTCAAACTAAACTTGGCTAAATTATTGCGTTACATAGCCCTGACAATTTTACTGCTTGGAATTACGGTCATTGGCGTACGCACTGTATTGTTGAAGAGCATTGATAATACATATGATAAGGACAAACTTATCGCCAATATGGCCCTGATGCATGACCGGGTTCCTGAGAAAGTGCATCACAGGTCTCAGGATGCAGCTACGATTCAACTGGATACTGCTTCATCGCTGGATGAAAAATTGACAAAATCAGTTTCTGGCGACAGCAGAAAAGCAAACAGGCTGCGTATGCTTTACGGACATGTGCCGTCAAATATCCTCCGTTCGCAAGCTGCTTCAAAATCTACAACTGTAGTTGGAAAGCGCCTTGAGTCTATCCTCGAGCGAGGTGTTATGCGGGCTTGCTATAACGAGGATGATGTACCGTTTTCCTATTTCAATCATGGCGGCGAACTGGTAGGCCTCGATATTGAACTGTTTCATATTCTTGCCCACGATATGAAAGTGGCCCTGGAGATGGTGCCTTCAAGCTGGAAGACGGTGGTCAAGCAGCTAAACAACGGTGAGTGTGACATCGGGACTGCCCTGGGAATGACTCCGGGACTTGCGTTGAATGGTGCCTTTACCATATCGGTCATGGACCGTACTGTCGCCTTCCTGGTAAAGGATTACAAACGCGCAGATTTCAGCACCAGCGAAGCATTGCATCATCTTAAAGCTCCCACGCTAGGGGCAGTGAATGAGCCTTATGTCGTCGAATTACTTCAGACCTGGCTGCCACACGCTATATTACATGATGTGAATACGCCAAAGGAATTTATCGAAGAATATGGTGACAAACTCGATGCCTATGTGGCCACGGTTGAAAAGGCAGGTGCCTGGAGCCTGTTGCATCCTGAGTATTCTGTTGTTATCCCAGTTCCTGATGTAATAAAGATTCCCGCTGCATTCCCAATCCCGCATGGCGAAGAAAGCCTGAAGGATTTCATGCGTATCTGGATCAGCATGAAGGAAAAGGACGGGACAATTCAGAAGGCTTATGACTACTGGGTACTGGGAAAACAGTTCAAAAAGAAGCAGCCGAGGTGGTCGGTTATTCGTGATGTACTGCATTGGGTCGAATAGAGGTGGGTCTAATCTATGCACTTAATTAGTAGAGTTTTCTTTCCAATTTGTTTGTCTGCAGCGATGCAACTGGCATATGCTTCATCAGATGTAAAAGGCCAGATCTTCAGTTTTGACTCGCCCAATGGGATCAAGGAAGAATGCATAATTCTGGACAAAATGCCTGGTGCAGAATATTCGGATGAAGATGCACACATTGAGCAGTCATTCTGCGGCATTAATTTGTACGATGAATCAATAGCCGTCTGCCCAAAAACATGGAGCACCAGCCCTGGCATGGAGGTATTTCATCTTACAGGGAAAAAAACATCCCCGGCTGTATTTGAGCAAAGCATCTGCGGTACCAGTCTGCACAAGGAAATAAACGCCTCGGGACTGCCGATCACATTCAAGACCACGATGAACAGCCGAACGACCAGTGGCACCTTCTCTACTGCCTCGTTGCTTTACTATCATTTTTCCCGCTATCTTGATGCAGCCATCCATGTTCCTGTGGCGGTATACAGGAGTATCGACAAGGACGTACACCTGCAAAGGGTCACGCGTCGGGGGCTCGAACTAACAGCTGGCAGCAAGGCGCGCCACATGAACCATGAAGCCTGGCTTATCTTGCAGAAGGCGGAAAGACTTCCTGATGCCTACCAGCCGATTGATGAACTTTTCACTCGCGATCGAACACAGATCTATGGAGTTTTTATTCAGCCGGCAGGTGAACGCTATAACAGCACGTTGAATGGCACCCGGAAATCCGGCTGGGGCGAGGGACAGAACCGTGACTTCCAGAACACGGCTCCGTTTCTGGCCTTACGCAGTGAGCAACCACTGCAAGCGGCAATTGACCTTGGCCTGACCCAGGCAAGAAAAGATAAAACACTTCGCCATGACATGGGTCGTGACATCTCAAGGCAACAAATGCTCTACTGGATGCAGGAACTGACTGAAATTACGCTGCTGGATTACATTTTCAGCCAGCAGGACAGGATTGGCAACATTGACTATCGAAATTTCTGGTACTGGATAGAACAGGGCCAGCTGCAAAGCAGGCACGCTGAAAACAAACTTCCACCGCGTGAAATATCCGGATTCAACCCGGTAAGATTAATGAGAACACAACTCAATGACAACGACGCCGGAGGTAAACGCTCCTATGCCAATTTCACTAAAAAGACACAAATGCTGGAGAAGATCAGGCATTACAATCCAGACACATATAAACGTCTGCTGTTGCTCGACAGAGACTTCAGAAATCAGGGCGAATTATATAATTATGTCGCCACGACCTTCGGTCTGACTGCTCAGCAACTGGAGCAGATCCTAAACAATACGTCCCAGGCTGCAGCCATTCTGAGGAACAGCTGCAGGCAGGGAAGGCTGCGTTTTGATCTTGACCCGGATGCTTATTTTTTAACTGGTGAGACCGTGGGACAGACCATGAATTGCGACGCTTCCTGATTACAGACTCATGCAGACAATTTCACGAGTTCATCAAGCCTACTTAATATTAATTGTTCTGCTAATTACCTGCTCCCCGGTGCAGGCCAGCAGCATCCGTATCGCGATAATCTCCGACCTCAACGAGAGCTATGGCTCGACCGAATATCGCTCCAATGTCACAACAGCTATCCAGCGAATCATTGAGCTTAAGCCTGACCTGGTACTCAGCACCGGCGACATGGTCGCAGGCCAGCGACTTCACCCTCTGCTGACACGCCCTAAGCTCGATGCCATGTGGAAATCATTCCACCATAGTGTCAGCAACCCATTGGCAAGTGCCAATATACCGTTAGCAGTAACGCCAGGTAATCACGATGCTTCGGCCTATGCATCATTTACACTTGAACGTGAGATATACAATGAACAATGGCAGGCCAGGAAGCCAGAGCTTCAATATATCGATGATGATCACTATCCTTTTTATTATGCTTTCTCAGCTGGTGAAACTCTGTTTGTATCACTTGATGCCACCAGGGTCGGACATTTACCTGTTGAACAGAAAAGCTGGCTGGAAAAGTTACTGAAGGTCAACGGAGAACAATATAAACAGCGAGTCGTGTTTGGTCATCTTCCTCTGTGGCCATATGCTATCGGTCGCGAAAAGGACATTCTCGGTGATCATGAACTGGAAGACATACTGCAACAGGGTAATGTTGATATTTTTCTCAATGGACACCATCACGCCTACTATCCCGGATATAAACAGGGCATCAGCTACATCAGCCAGGCCTGCCTCGGTGCAGGACCTCGTAGGCTACTGGGGGTGCAGAAAAAGTCGAAGAGAAGTATAACAATTATAGAATTTGTTTCAGATGGCAGTTACAAAATCGAAGCATTAAGTGAACCGAATTTCACCACTGCTGTTGATATCAAAGAATTACCTGAGCGTATAAATACAAAATGGGCTGAAATTATTAGACATGACCTCGCTACTGATCAATGATAATTCATCATATCGCAACATTGAAATTATTTGAAAAATGCACAACCACTGATATGTTACTTGAATAATTCACTTTTTCTCTTATTTTATTTATAGTGGTTTTACTGACATGGAGAACTACTATGAAAAGCATACTATTCTTATTAATTCTCACGCTCTCATTTATAGCTTACGGCGACACCGTCAGGAAATGGGTCGATGAGAAAGGTGTCGTCCATTACAGTGATGGCGAAGCTGCAGAAAACATCAAGGGCGCGGAAACCCTCAAGTTTGAGAACACCTTCGACCAGGAAGCCTATGAGGAAGGTATAAAAAGACACGAAGAAACAGAAAAGTTTGCTGAAGAGTATGAAAAAGAGCGCTTAAGAGAAGAAGAGGAACGGGAAAAGTTTGAACAGGAAACAGTAAAACCTATGGCTCCTGCAACAGGTGGAACATCAGTAGCTCCAGTTAGAAACCGCCCAATACAGAATAAATCACTTGTACCGGGTAATAGCATTGGTAACAGGCCTGTTACCTTGCCGGCAAAACCACAATAGTGGAGAAACTTACATGTATAGATCTTGACTTGAGCGGAGATTTTTTAAATCTGGATAAG
>Ga0316187_10000221_pt1 | contig 41361 bp, 29 predicted proteins | sample CroRivburrow1_MG_FD_204927 | JGI IMG/M metagenome (GOLD analysis project Ga0316187, IMG submission 204927) | Coastal sediment microbial communities from Maine, United States - Cross River worm burrow 1 | ecosystem: Environmental > Aquatic > Marine > Coastal > Sediment | place: USA: Maine... | reverse complement strand
CGATCAGCCCGGACGGCGCCAACGTCTACACCGCTGCGCAGGGCGACGATGCAATCGCCGTGTTCGATCGCGACCCCGCCAGCGGAGACCTGACCTGGGTGGAGGTCCACTTCGACGGCGTGGCGGGAGTCGACGGTCTCGACCGGGTCTTTGACGTGATGGTCAGCCCGGACGGCAAGAACGTCTACGCCGGGTCGATCGACGACGATGCGGTCGCGGTGTTCGCACGCGATCCTGCGACCGGCCGATTGACGTTCATGGAGGTTCATGTCAACGGCGTCGGAGGCGTCAGTGGACTGGGCTACGTCGTCAACGTCGGCATGGACTCCCAAGGCGCTCACCTCTACGCCGCGGCAAAGTGGAGCCACGCGGTGGCCGTGTTCTCCAGAGACCCGGTCTCCGGCGCTCTGACGTTTTTCGACTCGTTTTTTCACCCCGATCTACAGGGAACCTCCAACATCGGAATCGGACCCGCGGATGCGTCGGTTTACGTTTCCAGCTCCATTGGAGATTCCCTTCTGGTGCTCGCCCGTGACCCCGTCACCGGTCTGCTGACCCACGTCGAGACGCACACCGAAGGTATCGCAGGTGTGACGAACATCGCCGGCCCACAGGGCGTCATCGTCGATCCTGGTGGAGGTCTGGTCGGGGCGCTCAGCGCCGACGCCAACGCCATTGCAGTCTTCCGCAGAGATGCTTCTACCGGCCGGTTGGAGTATGCCGGCGCCGAGATCGATGGTGTGGACGGTGTCGACGGTCTCGCGGACCCGAACGCCGGTTGCGTTGATTCGCTCGGCCGCTCGGTCTATGTGGCGGCCTGGGACGACAACGCGGTGTCCGTCTTCTCGCTCGCCGTGTTCATTGACGACTTCGAGACCGGGGACACCTCCCGCTGGACCGTTCCCTAGCCCGGATCATTCATGAGCGCCGGTAGGCGCTCATGAATGATCCGGGCTAGGTCTTGATCACCACGACCGCGATGTCGTCGCTGGCCTCGGCGCCGTTGCAGAACCGTTGGACGTCTTCGATGAGAAGCTCGACGATGTTTTCGGCGGAGAGTTCGTCGATGTCGAGGCCGGCAAGGAGAGCGCGGGGGGCGTCGTATCCGTAGAGCTCGCGGCTGCGGTTCTGCGCTTCCGGAACGCCGTCGGTGAACAACACCACGACGTTTCCCTCGGAGAGCACCACCGATGTGGACTCGTACCGCGCTTCCAGCTTCACGCCGAGGGGAAGTCGTGAACCGGGTGAGGAGAGGTACTCGCTTCCTCGCTCGGATCGGAGCAGCGGTTCACAGAGCCCGGCATCGGCAAAGGTAAGCACGCGGGTCTCGGGGTCGAGCACCACCAGACACAGGGCGGTGAACATGCGGCGCTCGACCTTGTGGAAGAGCGAACGGTTGAGGCTGTCCATGATCTCTTCCACCGAGCCGGTCTGGCGGGCCCGCGAAAAAACCATGCCGTCGGACATGACCGCGTTCATGGCGGCGCCCATACCCTTGCCCGCGACATCGGCCACCACGATACAGAGACGCCGTGGCTCGGCTTCGAGCCAGAAGTAGTCGTAAAAGTCCCCCCCGACCCCGAATGCCGGGATCCACGCCCCTGCGATGTCGAATCCGGGGACCTCGGGCGCTGACTGCGGCATGATCGCCATCTGCGCATCGTGGGCCGCGACAAGTTGGGTTTTCATCCTGACGCCACGGAGGCGACTCTGCGTGACTCCCAACGCGAGGCCGGCCACCGCGACCAGACCGGCCAGCCGGAACCACCAGGTCGCCCAGAACGGCGGTTTGACCGTGATCGCGAGGGAGGTTGCCACGTCGTTCCAGAAACCATCGCTGTTCGCTCCGCGGACGCTGAACACGTAGCGACCCGGGCGTAGATCGGTGAAGGTGGCAAATCGCCGATCTGCCGAAACCGAGACCCAATCGTCGCTGAAACCCTCCATGCGATAGGCGTAGAGGTTCTTCCCCGGCGAGCTGTAGTGGAGTGCCGCGAACTCGAGGGTGATGACATTGTCGCGGTGGGAAAGCTCGATGTGATCGGTGGAGGTGATGGGGCGTTCCAGCAGAATCCGGCCGTCCACGATTTCGCCGACCCCGATGGATCGGTTGAAGAGCTGGATGTCGGTGACGACGACTTTGGGAACTTCTGAGTTGATACGGATCTGGTGCGGGAAGAACGCGTTGAATCCGTTGATGCCACCGAAGAAGAGCTCGCCGCTCGCGCTCCGATATGCTGATCCTCCGTTGAACTCGTTGCTCTGGAGGCCGTCACGAACATCGAAGTTGCGAAACAACTCGGTGACGGGATCGAAACGCGACAGGCCCTTTGTGGAGCTGATCCACAGCGTTCCGAGGTGATCCTCGAGCATCGCATAAACGGAATCGGCGGCAAGCCCGTCACCTTCGCGGAAGCGCTTGAACCGCCCGGTCTTTCGGTCGAGTCGGTTGATCCCCCCGCCGAAGGTTCCGAACCACATCGTGCCGCTCTCGTCCTCGTGGACGGCGAACACATGATCGGTGCTGAGGCTCGTGGGGTCGTCGGGATCGGAACGATAGTGGGCGAACTCGGAGCTGCCCGGATCGAGTCGGTTGACTCCGCCGCCCTGGGTTCCCACCCAGAGCGCCCCTCGGCTGTCCTCGAACGTGAATCGGATGAAGTCGTGGCTGAGGCTCGCCGGGTCGTCCGGGTCGTGACGAAAATGAGTGAACTCTTCGGTGGCGGGGTCGAGCCGATCGATCCCGGCTCCGAAGGTGCCGATCCAGATCGAGCCCGAGCTGTCCTGGGAAATCGATCGAAGCTCGTCGTGGCTCAAGGACGTCGGGTCGTCGGGGTCGTGGCGGTAGTGGATGAATCGGCCCGTTTCTCGGTCGAGACGATTCAGCCCCCCGCCATGGGTGCCGACCCAGAGCCGGCCCTCCCGGTCGCCGAAGACCACGCGAACCGTGTTGTGACTGAGGCTCGCAGGATCGTCCGGTCGGTGAGAGAACCGTCGCCACCGTCCCGTGGAGCGATCCAAACGGTTCAATCCGCCGCTGTCGGTGCCGACCCAAAGCACGCCGTCGGGATCTTCGTGAAACGACCACACGATGTTGTGGCTGAGTGAGTTGTCATCGTCAGGATCGTTCCCGTAGCGGTTGAATTTCTTTCTCGAAACGTCGAAGTAGTTGAGTCCGCCGCCATAGGTGCCCACCCAAAGGACGTGCGATCGGTCCTCGTACACCGCGTAGACGCGATCGGCGCTCAGGCTGTAGGGGTTGATGGGATCGTGTCGGTACCTGGAGAAGGTCCGGCTGTCGCGGTGGAAACGACTGAGCCCGCCGCCGTCGGTTCCCACCCACAGGGTTCCCTCGTGGTCCTCGCAGAGGGACTTGACGAGATTGCTGCCGAGGGTCGTGTGGTCGTCGGGATCGCTCGCATAGTGGGTGAATCGACCGGTGGTCCGGTCGAACGCGTCCAAACCTCCGCCGTAAGTACCGACCCAGAGGATCCCGGTGTGGTCCTCGTGGATGGTGAAGACGTTGTCGTTGCTGAGGCTGTCGGGGTCTTCGGCCGAGTGCCGGTAGGCCGTGAAGAGTCCCCTGTCGGCGTCGAAACGGTTGAGACCTCCGCCGTTGGTGCCGATCCACAGGGCGCCGTCACGGTCCTCGAAGATCGTCCGCACATCGTCATGGCTGATGGCGCCGGACGCGCCCGGGTCTGCGCGGTGGTGAACAAAGGTCTCGCTATCACGATCGAAAAGATCGAGACCGCCGCCCTCGGTTCCGACCCACAACCGGCCGGTGCTGTCCTCGAGGATGCTGCGGACGGTGTCGGCGCCGAGGCTGTCCGGTTGGGCGAAGTCGTGCTGGTAGCGGACAACCTTCTCGGTCTTGGGATCGAATCGGTTGAGGCCGCTGGAGAAGATACCGATCCAGAGATTGCCTTCGCGATCCTCGTAGAGTGCCTTGAGCTCGTTGTAGCTGAGGCTCTCCGGGTCGCCGGGAACATTCTTGTGGAGGGTGAAGCGATAGCCGTCAAACCGGTTGAGGCCGTCCTCGGTGGCGAACCACATGAACCCCATCCGGTCCTGGACGATCTGCTCGATGATGCTCTGCGAGAGCCCCTCCTCGAGGGAGATGTGGGAGAAGTCGATGGCGTCCCGGTCCCCTGCGAGACACGGGATCGTTCCGGCGAGGAGGCCGGCAATGGTGCATCTGAGGACGAGACCAGCCGAATGTGTGCCGTTCATTTCAATGAGGATTCTACGCGAACAGAGCCTTCGTGTTGCATTCGCTCGTGCTGAACCCGGGGTTTGGGATGACGATTGGAACGGGTCTCAGTTCATGAGGAAAGCGTAGAGCTGCGTTTTTACGGTGCGCTGGCTGGTGTTGTAGAAATACACGCGGTAGCTGGGGAATGTCAGCTGATGGGTCTCGGACCTGGTTCCCACATAGGGCAGTGACTCCTGAGGAATCGTCATGGTCACCTCGATGGGGAAGAGGTAAACCCCTTCCTTGAGGGCCTCGAGAACGAAGTCTTCGTCCGGAACGAGCACCGCGCCGATCGTCGCGGGCTCCGGCGGTGTCCCCTCGACAAAGCCGCCGAGGCTGAGTGACACCGCCGTGAACGGACCTGTTTCGAGGACCCCGCCCGAGATCAAACGGTTGGTTTGGTGACGTTGCACCGTCGTCACAGTGATGTCGGGAAACCGGATCATCTCGTTGGACGGGATGGGCTCCGCGATTTCGACACCGCCGTCGACGGTTTGGATCTCGGGAAAGTTCGAAATGCTGATGGACCCTTCTTGCGCGAACGCCGGCCAAGAGAACGCGGCCGTGATCACCACGACAAGGCTGAGAGTTCGTGACCTTTTCGAGTTCATGGGAACCTCCTCGTCCACGATACGGGATCCACGGGATGAGTGTTGGGTCTGGCCGGAAACCAGGACGAGCGGGCGGGCTACACTGTCCCTGGATCTGACCTGATCGGCCGGGACCCACTGGAGCATTCATGACGACCAAGCTCGAGATGGCTAGCTACAACGCGGATCGTCTTGCCAAAATCTGCGAGTCGTACATCCCATTCAACAAGCTTCTCGGGCTGCGTTGCCTCGAGATCGAGGATGGCAGGGTCCGGGTCGAGCTCCCTTACCGTTCCGAACTGGTTGGCAATCCCGAGATCCCCGCCCTCCACGGTGGTGCGATTTCATCGACGCTGGACACCACCGGTGGGCTGGCCGTCTGGTCGCAGGCCGGGCCCAACGACCGGGTTTCCACCATCGATCTTCGGGTGGACTACCTTCGTCCGGGGCGGGCGGAACCGCTCATCGCCGTGGCCAAAGTGGTTCGCCTGGGCAATCGGGTTGGTGTCGCCGAGCTTCGCGCGTTCCATCCCGATGCCGAAGACCGGCCGGTGGCCGCGGGCATGGGGGTCTCCAGCGTCAAGCGGGACAACGGCGACGAAGGCGGTCGTTGGGAGTGGCAGGACGAGTGAACTGTGTGATTGAGTGCGTAACCCGAGATGCGGGTGGATCCGGTTACTCAAGTGAGCCTCGTGCAAGATTCGGCGGGGTCGCGGGCGGTGATGAACCCCGCCCCTACGGTTCGTATTGTAGGGGAGGGGTTTATCCCCTCCCTCTCTCGAACGCGATTCAACCGAATGACCGCCGTTCGATGATTTTTTCAAGAGGCTCAAGCGAAAGGTCTATTCCATGAGCAAAGGTTGTTGTGCGTCGTTGATCTTCCTTCTGACGTGTGGAGTGATGGCGGGGGTTGTGGCGGAGGCCGAAGAGGGGGGTGTTCGATTGACGAGCGACACCCTTGCAGGCCTCGAGCTCCGGGGCATCGGGCCGGCCTTCATGTCGGGGCGGATCTCCGACATCGCCAAGGACCCCACCGATCCCGCCACCTGGTATGTGGCGGTGTCATCCGGCGGGGTGTGGAAGACGGTCAACTCGGGAACCACCTGGAAGCCCATCTTCGACCACTACGGCTCGTACTCCATCGGCTGTGTGACCGTGGACCCCGAGAATCCATGGGTGGTGTGGGTCGGCACCGGTGAGGCCAACAGCCAGCGCAGCGTCGGCTGGGGCGATGGGGTCTACAAGAGCCTCGACGGCGGCGAGAGCTTCTCCCGTGTCGGTCTTGATGTCTCCGAGCATATCGCGAAGATCGTCATCGATCCGAGGGACTCCGACGTCGTCTTTGCCGCGTCTCAGGGCCCCCTGTGGGCGTCGGGGGGCGATCGTGGGCTCTACAAGACCACCGATGGCGGCGCGACGTGGGAGCGCGTGTTGGAGGTGAGCGAGAACACCGGCATCACCGATGTCGTGATGGATCCCAGGGATCCCGACACCCTCTATGCGGCGTCGTATCAGCGGCGGCGGCGGGTCTGGACCCTCATCGCGGGCGGACCCGAGTCGGCGATCTACAAATCCTCCGACGCCGGGGCTTCGTGGCGCAAGCTCGAGAAGGGCCTGCCGACGGTCCACATGGGTCGCATCGGGCTGGCTCTCGCACCCGAGAACCCCGATGTGGTCTACGCCACCATCCCGGCGGAGGGTGATCACAGCGGGTTCTACCGGTCGGTCAATCGGGGCGAGACGTGGGAGCGGATGAGCGACTACGTCCCCATCGATCCCCAGTACTACCAGAAGCTCTGCCCGGATCCCCATCGCCCCGACCGGGTCTACTCCATGGACATGCTCATGCAGGTCTCCGAGGACGGCGGCCGCAGCTTCAAGCCCATGCCCTGGAAGAACCGCCACGTGGACACCCACGTCATGCTCTTCGACCCAGATGATCCCAAATACCTCATGGTCGGTGGCGACGGCGGGATCTACGAGTCGTGGGACCGCGGGAAGAAGTGGAAATTTGTCGCCAATCTCCCCGTCACCCAGTTCTACCGGGTGGGAACCGACAACTCCGAACCCTTCTACAACGTCTATGGCGGTACCCAGGACAACAGCAGCCAGGGCTCGCCGTCGCGGAACACCAGCCGGCACGGGATCACCAACCGTGACTGGTTCGTCACCGTTACCGGTGATGGCTACCAGACCCGGGTGGACCCCGACAACCCGAACATCGTCTACTCCATGTTTCAGTACGGTGGGTTGGTGCGCTACGACCGGCTCAACGGAGAGACGGTGGATATTCAACCCCAGCCCGAGGCCGGTGAAGATCCGATACGGTGGCACTGGGACTCGCCCCTGATCATCAGCCCGCATTCGGGCAGCCGCCTCTACTTCGCCGGAAACCGGCTCTTCCGCTCCGACGACCGCGGCGACAGTTGGCGGCCCGTGAGTCCGGATCTCACCCGCGGCATCGATCGCAACCAACTCAAGGTCATGGGCCGGGTGTGGAGCGTCGACGCGGTGTGGAAGAACGTCTTCACCTCGTTCTACGGCAACATCGTCGCTCTCGACGAGTCGGAGCTGGTGGAGGGATTGATCTACGTCGGCACCGACGATGGGCTGATCCAGGTCACCGAGGACGGCGGCGGGAGCTGGCGCGAGATCGGGAGCTTCCCCGGTGTCCCGGAGAACACCTATGTCGCCGATCTGGCCGCATCGGTCCGTGATCCCGACACAGTCTACGCGGCCTTCAACAACCACAAGAGCGGCGATTTCAAGCCATATCTGCTGAAGAGCACCGACCGAGGCCGGAGCTGGACGTCCATGGCGGGCGATCTTCCCGACAACCAGGTGATGTGGTCCATCGTCGATGATCACGAACGCGACGGTCTGCTCTTCGCCGGGACCGAGTTCGGACTGTTTGTCACCACAAACGGCGGCGAGAACTGGATTCAGCTCAAGGGCGGTGTGCCCACCGTCGCCTTCCGCGATCTCCAGATTCAACGGCGGGAGAATGATCTCGTGGCCGGCACCTTCGGCCGCGGGATCTACATCCTCGACGACTACACGCCCCTGCGGATCATCGATGCCGATCTCGATGCCGAGGCCACGACCTTCCCGGTCAAGACCGCACACCAGTTTCTGCGCTCGAGCGATCTCGGCTGGGGCGAGAAGGGGACCTTCGGAGACGCCTTCTACGCCGCGCCCAACCCGCCGTTCGGCGCCGTTCTGACCTACCACTTGAAGGACAGCCTCGAGAGCCGCCACGAGGCGCGAAGAAAGGCCGAACGCGAACGGGCGGCCAAGGGCGAGTCGGTGGCGATTCCAAGCTGGGATGAGCTGCGCGAGGCGGATCTGGAGGAGGAGCCTTCGCTGGTGATGTCGGTCGAAGATGCTTCGGGAGTGGTCCTGCGGCGGATCGATGCGCCATCGACCGCCGGTATCCACCGGGTTGCGTGGGATCTGCGGTGGCCGTCGCTGGAGCCGGTCGCCGGCAGTGGAAAGGACGATGAATGGGGGCACGTCGAGGACAGCGGACCCCTGGTGGCGCCGGGGACGTACACCATTCGTCTCTCAAAGCGTGTCGATGGGGTGTTGACCCAGATCGGCGAGGCCCAGACCTTTGAAACGGTGCCCTTGGGGATCGCCAGCCTTCCGGCGCGGGATCGACAGGCGTTGGCCGATTATCACCGCCGGGCGGCAGAACTCCAGCGGGCGGTCATGGCCACCGTCGAGGTGGTCAAGGAGACTCGGGCCAGGCTGACGGCGTTGAGCACCGCCATTGATGCCACTCCCGGGATCGATCAAGCTACGGGAGCCGAAGTGCACGAGCTGAGGCAGCGGTTGGCCGGCATCGAGGCGGACCTTTTCGGCGACGCAACCGTGAGCAGACGTCGGGAGCCCGTAGCGCCATCCACGGTGGACCGGATCCAGAGGGTGATGGAGGCGCACTGGAGCTCGAGCTCAGCGGCGACGACGACCCACAAACGGAACTACGAGATCGCGTCGGATGCGCTCACCGAGATCCTCGCCGAGTTGAGACCGCTGGTGGATGAGGATCTGGTCGCGCTGCAGCAAAAGGTCGAGAGCGCCGGAGGTCCGTGGACGCCCGGAAGCGGGCTGCCGAGCTGGCCGCCGGTGGAATGATGGCAATCTGAACTCGTGGATTGCCAATACCAGCGTGACGGACTCTGACGGTGGGCTGAAGCCCACCCTGCCATTCTCAGGTCTGTTTGTGTTGTAGGGTGGGCCTGGGCCCACCTTCATTATCGTGGTTTGGGCTTGTGGCGCATCTCGTGAGGAGGCCGCTGTCGATCACGAGAAGTTTGAAAGAGGTTGAAACTTGAAGAATACGATTGCTTGCGCACTCCTGATCCTCGCCCTGACGACCCCTGTCGCGGCCGCCGAGGCCGCCGAGGCCGACAAGCCCATGCCCACCATCGGCGAGAAGACCGCCGGGCTGGAGCGAGCCGACGGGCTGCTCACGATGTGGGTCGACCGCGATCGCGGCCGGATCTATCTCGAGATCCCGGCGCCCGGGGAACACGGTGTGGCGGCCGAGCTTCTCCATGTCGAGGGTCTGCTCACCGGTCTCGGTTCGAACCCCGTCGGACTCGATCGCGGCCAGCTCGGTCCGGCGCGGCTGGTGCAACTACGGCGCTTGGGCGAGCGCGTCTTGCTCGAAGAGCTCAATTTAGGGTTCCGCGCATTGACCGACAACCCGGACGAGGCGCGGGCGGTGCGGCAGTCGTTTGCGACATCGGTGCTCTGGGCGGAGAAAATCGTCGCGAGGGATCCCGATGGTCGATCGCTGGTCGATTTGACGAGCTTTCTGATCCGCGACGCTCACGAGGTTGCGGCGAAGCTCGAGAGCACCAAACAGGGGATCTTCAAGCTCGACACCGGTCGGAGTGCGGTCGATGTCGATGCCTTCCTCGCGTTTCCCGACAACCTCGAGTTCGAGGCGATTCTGACCTATGCCGGCGCCAAACCCGGCGAGCTCGTCCGCGGCACTGCACCCACGGCCGAGTCGGTGACCCTCATCCAGCATCACTCGCTGATTCGGCTGCCCGACGACGGCTACACCCCGCGGCGCTTCGATCCCAGGGCCGGCTCATCGCCGATCCTCTTTGCCGACTATGCGGTCCCGTTGGATCAACCCATCGACACGCGGTGGATCGTTCGACACCGGCTCTTCAAGACCGATCCGTCGGCTGAGAGATCGACGGCGGTGGAGCCCATCGTCTATTACGTTGATCCGGGCGCACCCGAGCCGGTACGCAGCGCGTTGGTGGAGGGCGCCTCGTGGTGGGCGGAGGCCTACGAGGCTGCCGGGTTCACCGACGGCTACAGGGTGGAGGTCCTGCCTGAAGGTGTTCACCCCCTCGATGTGCGCTACAACGTCATCCAGTGGGTTCACCGGTCGACCCGGGGCTGGTCGTACGGCGGCGGGGTCGTCGATCCCCGGACCGGTGAAATGATCAAGGGCCACGTCTCGCTGGGTTCCCTTCGAGTGCGGCACGATCGGTTGCTCATGGAGGGCCTTGTCGGTGCCGAGGCCACCGGAAGTGGCGGTCCCAACGACCCGGTGAATGTCGCGCTCGCGCGGATCCGGCAGCTCTCGGCCCACGAGGTGGGTCACACCCTCGGATTCACCCACAACTTCGCCGCGAGCACCTATGGCGGCCGCGCCTCGGTGATGGACTATCCGGCGCCGCTCGTCGAGATCACCGAGTCCGGCGATCTCGATCTGAGGAATGCCTATGGCATTGGGGTGGGGGACTGGGACATCCACACCGTGCGCTACGCCTACGAGCAGCCCGCTCCGGCGCAGAGCGAGGAGGAACTGCTCGCATCCATCATCCGGGACGGCCTCTACCGGCAGCTCGCCTTCATGTCCGACGCCGACGCCCGCCCCCTGGGCTCCGCCCATCCCCGCGCCCACCTCTGGGACAACGGCGACGATGCGGCGGCGGCCCTCGATCACGCCTTCGCGGTGCGCCGCATCGCCATCGAGGCCTTTGGAGAACACAACCTCGCGCCCGGCCGGCCCATGTCCCGGTTGGTCGAGGTCTTCAGCCCACTCTATCTCTATCACCGCTATCAGCTGACCGCCGCGGTCAAGCTCGTCGGGGGTGTGAATTACAGCTACGCGGTCATCGGCGACGGCCAGGATCCGGCCCGTTCGGTGGATGGCGACATCCAACGACGAGCACTGAGGTCGGTGCTGCAGGGCCTCGACCCGGCGGTGCTGGCGGTCCCGGAATCGACGGAGGAACTATTGGTCCCGCCCGCGTTCGGCCATTCGCGCTCGCGCGAAGAGCTGACCAGCGGCACCGCACCGGTCTTCGACAGCCTCGGCGCGGCCTCCACCGCCGCCGATCTGGTGGTTGTTGCCATCCTGGCGCCGGAGCGATGCGCCCGGCTCATCGAGCAGAACCTCGGCGATTCGCAACTGCCCTCTCTCGAGGAGGTGCTTGACGACCTGCGGGGTGCAGCTTTCAACGAGCTCGCACTTCCGCCCCGACGGGAGGAAATTCGCCGCTTGGTCCAGCGACTGCTGGTCGATCGTGTGGTTGAGCGCATCTCCGACCCGTCGACCCCTGCCGGGGTCCGCTCGCGTCTCGACGCCATGCTCGCCGAAATCCAGATCACCGTGAAGGCCGAGTTGGCGGATGCTGAAGGGGCACAGCGGATTCACCTTGCCGCCCTGTCCGACGATCTGACCCGATTCCGCGATCTTCGTGAGTGGAACGCCGACGAGTCCGGGCGACCAGCCGACGCCCCGCCCGGTGACCCCATTGGAAGCGGATCCATGGGATGTTCACAGGAGCCGACGGCGAGACACTGACCGTTCAACCAGAAACGGCAGGCCATAGAAGTTCAGGGCCTGTCGGCCTGAGTGGCCGAAGAATGACAGCAACCACAGGCAGTCATTTTGAACGAGCGAAGCGAGTCGAATAATTCCCTTCGGTGATGTGGACGATTCTTTCGAGGCCATCCCTGCTTCCGAGGACCTTTCGACTCGCTCACTTCGTTCGCTCGCTCCCAATGACACACAACACTGTCGCCCTGAGCGGAGCAGCCTTCGAGGCTGCGGAGTCGAAGGGTCTCCCGAGGGTAGGTGTGGTCTCGTCCTCTTCAACCTCTCTCTGAGCTTCGGGGGATTCTTCGACTCGCTTTGCTCGCTCAGAATGACAGGACTTGGCTGCTCCCGTCATTCCATGAGTAGGCGGCGCCTCACGGCGTGGCGGTGCTCAGGGCAACAGGGATTCATGGTGCACTTCAAACAAGGGTCATTCGGTCCATCGGTGAGCTGAAATATTCAAGACGACCGGTCATGTTATATTTGACTGGGAGGCATCATGCCACGAGGCGTCAATCGTGAAGTCCTACTCGAAACCGGAATGCAGATGCTCCACGCCGACGGATACGAGGCCACCGGGGTGGGAAAAATCACCAAAGCAGCCGGCGTACCCAAGGGGAGCTTCTACAACTACTTCGACAGTAAGGAAGCGTTTGCTCTCGAAGTACTGGAAGGCTATGTCCAAACCGGAGAGGCGATGTTCACCGAGGTGCTGGAGCAGGGCACCGGGCCTCATCTCGTCCGTCTCCGCCGCCTTTACGGGATGATGATCGACCAGCTCAAGAGCGGAGATTTCTCGAAGGGCTGCCTTGCCGGTGCGCTGTGTCAGGAGATGGCGGGTCGCGACGACGCCTTCAAGGCCGCCCTTGAACGGTCCATCGTGGCCATGCGGTCGAAGATAGAGGGCTGTCTGAGATCGGCACAGGCGACCGGCGAGTTGGCGCGCTCCCATGATCCCGACCGTCTTGCTCGATTTCTCCAGGACGCCTGGCAGGGAGCGTTGATTCGGATGAAGGTCGAGAGGAGCGATCGTCCGCTCCGTGATTTCCTCGATCTGGTCTTCGCTCAGATTCTGAGTTGAACCTGAGCCCACTGGCATATTCGTCGGTAACGAAATAAGACGACCGGTCATTTTAAGTATTGAAACGACCGGGAGGCATCGATGAGCTCGACAGTTACCGAGTTACAGCGCATCGTTGCTTCCGACGGCCTCGGCCGGGGTGTTGTGGCGGAAGATCGCCTTGACCTGGTCAGCCAATACATATGGCACCCGGCAGAACCACATCGCCCTGGCGTACAGATTTTCCCCGGTGGCGCCGAGATTTGAGCAGGCGTGCTGCTGATTGATCGACTAAGATCCTGCTGGAGAGGTCCAGAGGGGTGTTGCCATGCAGCTCAGCCGCAAATGCGCGATCGGGTTCGTTCTTTTCTGCTTTGTCGGGGCCCTCGAGGCCGGGTCGCCATCCACTGAAGCGGTCGCGGAGAAAGTCCGCACATATCGCTCCCAGCACGAGGTCGAGATCGTCACCGAGCTCGCGGATCTGGTGGCGCTGCCGAATGTCGCGACCGACCTGCAGGCCATGGAGGTCAACGCCGAGCACCTGACGGGATCGCTCGAGGCCAGGGGGTTCGAGGTCTCTTTGCTCCGCGGAGAGGGCGGGCCGCCGGCCATCTTTGGGGAGCGCAGAACCCAGGGCGCCGATCGCACGGTGGTCTTCTACGCGCACTACGATGGGCAGCCGGTGGTGCCGGAGCTGTGGCACAGCGACCCGTGGCGTGTACTCATCCGGGACGGCAAGGTCGAAGATGGGGCCGCCGAAGTGCCGATGGAGGATCTATCGCCACCGCTTGATCCGGAGTGGCGGCTCTACGGCCGTTCGGCCTCGGATGACAAGGTCTCCATCGTGGCGTTGCTTTCGGCCGTCGACGCTCTCGACGCGGTGGGGATTCGACCGACCATCAACATCAAGCTGATCCTGGACGGCGAAGAGGAGCGGAGTTCGCCGCACATCGCGGAGATCCTCAGCGCCAACCGCGAGCTTCTCGAAGCCGATCTCTGGGTCTTCTGCGACGGGCCCATGCACCAGACGAGGATTCCACAGGTTGTGTTCGGCGTCCGTGGGGTGACCTCGGTGCACATGACGGCCTATGGGCCCACCGTCGCCCTCCACTCGGGCCACTACGGCAACTGGGCCCCCGATCCCGGGATGCAGCTCGTGACGCTCATCTCGACCATGCGCGACCCCGACGGCAACCTGCTGATCGACGGCATCAACGAGCTCGTCCGTCCCCTCGGCGACACGGCTCGAGCGGCCATCGCGGCGGCGCCGACGGTGGAGGCGCAGCTCAAGGAGGATCTGGCCCTCGGCTGGACCGAAGGACAACCGATTCCGCTGGCCGAACGCATCTCCCGCCCCGCCATCAACCTGCTCGGTTTCTCGGTAGGTGCGGTGGGGGACAAGGCCAAGAACGCCATCTCGCCCGAGGCGCGGGCGGTGGTGGGCTTCCGGCTCGTCCCCGATGTGACCCCGGATGCGATCCGGGAGGCCACCGAGGCGCACATCCGCGCACGCGGCTTCCACATTGTCGACACGGAGCCCGATGAGGAAACGCTCCGGGCTCACGAGAGGGTCCTCTATCTGAAGTGGAAGATGGGCTATTCGGCGTTGTGGACCGATATGGATCTGCCGATTTCGAGGGCCGTCGCCAGGATCGTCGATGATGCGGTGGAGGGGCCCATCGTGCTGACACCAGGGATGGGCGGCAGCCTGCCGCTGGTGGTCTTCTCGGAGATCCTCGGCGAGCCCCCGATCATTGTCGTGCCCATCGCCAACCATGACAACAACCAGCACGCCCCGAACGAGAATCTCAGACTCGGCAACCTCTGGCAGGGCATCGAGATCTATGCGGCGCTGATGGCGGGGTTGGGGGGTTCGGGGTCTTGAGGTCTTGAGGTCTTCAGGCCCTTCCTTAGGGTCCGGTTTCGGCCTCGGTTTCGGCCACGGTCACGGTTTTGGTCACGGATACGGCCACGGCTGTGGTTACGGATACGGTCACGGTCTCGGATCCCTCATCCCCGGCCTTCTGGGCCGCCTTCGGCGACCCAGCGTCGCACGAGCAGCGTGGTCGTTCGGGAGATGATTGGGGGGGTTGCGACCACGCTGCTCGCGCGAGCGGCGGCCTCCTTCCGAGCCGGAACAGCCGCACCGGATCGCCATCCCCGTGGGGTGCCCGGCAGCGTCATTGTGCGGGGCGCGACGCGTTGCCGGGAGGTCGTACCAGCACAATGGCGTGCCCGGCACGCCCCGGTGGGCACGTTTTCGCGTGTCCTGGGGCGGTTTCGGGGGGGGGAGTGGGAGCGGATCATCACGGGCACGGGCACGGAAACGGACTCGGATGCGCTTTGCCCCAACCTCCAACCTCTCGCACCGCTATACTCCGAAGCTGCTGACGACCGATTGCCTGGAGATCCCAAATGAAGCAACTGATCCTCACCTCGACACTGATGATTCTCGCCCTGATCGGCGTCGCCACAGCCGATGAGATCGACGACGGAAAGCTCAATCTCATCGATGTCTTCCAGCTCGAGTACGCGGCGGATCCGCAGATCTCGCCCGATGGTGAGAGGGTCGTCTATGTCCGTTCGTTCATGGACATCATGGCTGATCGGCGGCGGTCGAATCTTTGGATCATCGATGCCGACGGCTCGAACCACCGCCCCTTGACCTCCGGCAACGAAAATCATCATTCTCCGCGCTGGTCGCCCGACGGGGGACGTCTCCTGTACCTCTCCGGCGAGGAGCACACGGCCCAGGTCTACTGCCGCTGGATGGACACGGGACAGACCGCGCGTCTGGCCCAGCTGCCGGGTCCCGCCAGTGGGATCGCTTGGTCGCCCGATGGAACGCGGATCGCGTTTTCCATGCCGGTCCGCAGCCCGTCCGAGCCATTCGTCAAGATGCCCGCGAAACCCAGGGGCGCCACCTGGGCCGACCCGCCGAAAGTCATCGACAAAGTTGTCTACCGGATGGACGGGATCGGCTATGTGCCGGACATGTTCTTCCACCTCTTCGTCCTGCCCGCCGATGGCGGGTCTCCGAGGCAGATCACCTCGGGGAATTTCCACCACCGCAATCCTCGCTGGACGCCCGATGGCGCTTTCCTGGTCTTCTCGGCCAACCGCCACGACGACTGGGAGTATGAGCCGCGCAACTCCGAGATCTACTCGGTCGATCTGGGGACCCGGGAAATCACCGCGCTGACCGATCGTCTGGGCCCGGACGCGGCTCCCGAGATCTCCCCCGATGGGAAGTCCATCGCCTATCTCGGTTTTGACGATCGCTATCAGGGCTATCAGGTGACCCGGCTTTACGTTATGAACGCCGATGGCAGCGGCCAACGGGTCGTCACAGGTGATTTCGATCGGAGCATCGGCAGTCCGGTCTGGAGCCGCGACGGAGACGGTCTCTTCATCCAGTACGACGATCGGGGCAACACCAAGCTCGGGTTCGTGAGCCTCGACGGTGAGATCGAAACCATCGCCTCGGATCTCGGCGGCCTGTCGCTGGGGAGACCCTACGCGGGAGCGAGTTTCTCGGTGACCGACGATGGAGTCCTTGCCTACACCCTATCGCGGCCGGATTTTCCCGCCGATGTGGCGGTCGGTCGTCGGGGCGCCGCGATGGAGCGCGTCACCCACCTCAACGACGATCTCTTTGCCCACAAGGAACTGGCCGAGGTCGAAGAGATCGTCTTCACCTCGTCCTTCGACGACCGCGAGATTCAGGGTTGGATCGCCAAACCACCCGGATTCGACGCATCGAAGAAATATCCTCTGATTCTCGAGATCCACGGTGGTCCGTTCGCCAACTACGGCGACCGGTTTGCAGCGGAGATCCAGCTCTACGCCGCCGCGGGCTACGTGGTGCTCTATGTCAATCCGCGCGGCAGCACGAGCTATGGCGGGGAGTTCGGCAACCTCATCCACCACAACTACCCGAGCCAGGACTACGACGATCTGATGTCGGGGGTGGACGCGGTGATCGGGCGCGGCTACATCGATCAGGACAACCTCTTTGTCACCGGCGGCAGTGGGGGAGGTGTCCTCTCGAGCTGGACGGTCGGGATGACCCATCGGTTCGCCGCCGCGGTGGTGGCCAAGCCGGTGATCAACTGGTACAGCTTCGCCCTGACCGCCGATTTCTACCAGATGTTCTACCGCTATTGGTTCCCCGGCCCCCCCTGGGAGCACATGGAGCACTACATGAAGCGTTCGCCGTTGTCGCTCGTCGGCAACGTGACCACGCCGACCATGCTCCTGACCGGGGAGAGCGACTACCGGACACCGATGTCCGAGTCGGAGCAGTACTACCAGGCGCTCAAGATCCGCAAGATCGACACCGCCCTGGTACGGATTCCCGGGGCGTCGCACAGCATCGCCAAGCGCCCGAGCCAGCTCATCGCCAAGGTCGCGCACATCTTGAAGTGGTTCGAGATACACCGAACCGAGGAGGACTGAGGCCATGGACGAGAAGGCGATCCAGGACTTCTACCCCGACGACGTCAGCCACTGCTACGGCTGCGGCCGACTCAACCCACACGGCCACCAGCTCAAGACCCGTTGGGACGGCGACGAGACGGTCTCCGTCTTCGAGCCGTGGCCCGAGCACACGGCCATCCCCGGCTTTGTCTACGGTGGCCTCATCGCTTCGCTCATCGACTGCCACGGCACCGGAACGGCCGCGGCGGCGGCCTATCGCGAAGCGGGGCGCGACCCGGGCACCGAACCCGCCTTCCGCTATGTGACGGCGTCTCTCAGCGTCCGCTATCTACGGCCGACCCCGATGGGAGTTCCGCTCGAGATTCGTGGGCGGGTTCGGGAGATCAAGGGGCGAAAGGTGGTGGTGACGGCCACCGTCACCGCCGATGGCGAGATCTGCGCCACCGGCGAGGTCATCGCCGTCCAGATGCCCGAGCACATGGCGGCGAAGGGTTCATCGTAGCCTGCGTTCACGACCGGTTCGACCTCACTCATCCAGGAGCTGACGAACTCTCTGCAGCAGCTCGTCCCGCCGGAAGGGTTTGGTCAGCAGCGGCAGGTGCCTGCCCTCCGTGGTGAGGGCCAGCTCGGGGCTGTAGCCACTCGTCAGCAGCACCTTGATCGTAATATCGGAACGTTCGATGTGGTCGACGACGTCGAGACCGCCCGCACCGGGCATCACCACATCGAGAATCGCGAGGTCGGCGTTGCCGTATGGGGCTTCGAGAGCCGCCATGGCCTCCTTCCCGTCCCGGGTCGAGACAACCCGGTAGCCGGCCTCTTCGAGCATCTGCTCGACGACAATCCGAACGCTGGGGTCGTCCTCTGCGAGGAGGATGGTTTCCGTCCCTCCGGGCGCATCGAGGGCCTCGATCCGGGCCGTGCGGGGAGGAGGACCGTCGACCAGCGGGAGGAAAACGGTGATCCGGCAACCTGCGCCCGGGGCGGAATCAACATCGATGAAACCCTCGTGCTGCTTCACGATCCCGAAGACCGTCGCGAGGCCGAGACCGGTCCCTTCGCCCACGGCCTTGGTCGTGAAGAACGGCTCGAAGATCTGGGATTGGGTGGCGGCATCCATCCCTGTGCCCGTGTCTCGAACCTCAAGGGTGGCGAAGACTCCCGGACGGGCCCAGGGGTTGGTCTCGCAAAAATCCTCGTTGAGCCGGCGCGCACTGACGGTGATGGTCAACCGTCCGCCGTTGGGCATGGCGTCGCGCGCGTTGACGCAGAGATTCATCAAGACCTGTTCGAGCTGTCGCCCGTCGGCGCGGACGATCCGGGGCTGAATCCCCTTGTCGAGTTCGAGAGTGATCTTTTCTCCGATGACCCACTCGAGGAGATCGATGCTCTTGCTCGTCTGTTGGCGGAGATCGAGGAGTTCGGGCTGCATGACCTGTCTTCGGCCGAAGGCGAGGAGTTGCCGGGTCAGATCGGCGGCGCGATCCAATCCTAGGCGGATTTCGTCCAGGTGGGCGGCCGATCTGTGATCCGAGTCAAGTTCCCGCGCGGAGAGATCGATGTGGCCCCGCATGGCCTGGAGGATGTTGTTGAAGTCGTGAGCAACCCCGCCGGCGAGCTGTCCGATGGCCTCCATTTTCTGTGATTGCAGGAGTTTTTCTTCAAGGTTCTTCAGCGTGGTGATGTCGCGGCCCACTCCCATAATGGCGACGACCTCTGAATTGTCGTTGAGGACCGCCGTGTCTGCCCATCCGAACCAACGCAGACCTTCCTTGGTCATTGCACGCTGTTCGACGTAGACGGAGTGGGGGGGAGAGAGAACTCTCTCCATGGCCTGAGCTGTTCGTTCCCGGTCGTCTTCGTGGACCATGGGCATGAACTCGTGGCCGATGACCTCATCTTCGGTCCTACCGAAGGTTCTGCAATACGACGGGCTGACGAAGAGAAAACGACCCTCGAGATCCACCTTGACGATGAGATCGGTTTGGTTTTCCACCAGCAGGCGATAGCGGGCTTCGCTCTCACGGAGGGCTTCCTGGTGGCGTATCGCGGTGTGCAATGCCCAGGCGAACAGGATTGCAAGCAGGATCCCGATGGCGAGAAGCACCTCGTCCGCGATGGTCCGGGTTGCAGCTAAAAACTCCGCGGTCGGCGCCAGCATGAGAGTCCAGGGATGGTCTGAAACATCGACGATCCGATGTTCGGTGAACGGCTGTTCCTCGATCGTTTCAGCATCTCCGTGGGTGTAGGCGATCCGGCCGTCGCCTTCGATGAGGGTGAACCGGAATCGTGATCGCAACTGTTCTTCGGACAAGCATGAATCGACCAGGGTGTCGATGCGAAAGACCCCGTTGATGAATCCCTGAATGACGCCGTCGGCATCGATCACGGGGAAGTACGTTGCGAATCCGGTTCCTCCCTGGACGAGATCGATGAGAGTCGTCCGATGAAGGTGGTGCGTGCTCTCGGCGGTCGCGAGTGCATGGATGACATCGCCGCTGGAGTGCGTGTGCAGGTCGAATCCGAGCACCGGTTCATTTCCGGCCTCCGGCACGATCACGCGCACCACCCAGTCCGCGTCGATCCAGTTGATGGCCTGGAAGCCGGGGGCCATGTCGATGTACTGCCAGGCGAGGGCGCGAAACTCCGCGGGGTCCATCGCATCGCGGGTGGCGCACGTCCTTCCGAGAGACTCGACGAGTTCGAGACGGGTCTGTACCCAGGATTCGAGCCGGAACTCGACCTGCTCGGCAGTGATCGCGGTGGAGGTCTCGAGTTGGACCGTCTCGCTGCGGTCCAGCGACCACCAAAGGCCCAAGAGACCGATCGCACTCAGAATTAGAATGACCGCAGGCCCCACGAACTCGTGAATCCTCGAGGGTGAATGGAGGTGGGTGTCCGTCATGTTCTTACTTGACCACGCTCAACCGTAGAAAGCGTCCGATCAATTGTCTCGCGAAAATACCTGGTCGCCAAATGAAAACCTGGTTATCCCGACATTTTGTGAGACGGACCGCGGCGCAGAGCCGGATTGATCGGGTCGGTTGAGCTACCGAACCCTCAGCGTCGCGCCCGCAAGGTCCCTCGCGAGCATGCGGCAGCGCTCGATCTCGTCAACTTCGAGGGTGTGGCCCACCACCGAGGCCTGGACCTCGGCGAAGTGATTCGGCGCTCGGCGAAGGAAGTCGGTCATCGCCTCCCAGAATGCCACCGGGGCAGGGGAGTTTTTCCACGGAAAACTGTGGAGATCGGGGTCGCACAGTTCGATATAGCGCTCGGCCGTCGGTGCGTTGAGCGAGACGTTGACCCGATCGATCGTTTCCCCGAGTTCGGAGAGCACGTCCCGCCCGTGGATCAGACACGCATGCCCGTTGGTGTTGAGGCGGACCTTGGCGCCCGCTTCGCGAAAGACCGGGCTCGCCGCGAGGATCAAATCGAGTCGAATGGTGGGTTCGCCATAACCGCACCAGACGATTTCGTTGAACCTGCCAGGCCCACCACGATCACCGACCGCCGCGAGAAGCTGGTCCAGATCGGGCTCGTCGTCGCCGATCAGCAGCCCGTCTCCGAGGCGTGAGGTGCGCGAACGGACACAGAACGAGCACCGATTCGTGCACCGGTTGGTGACGTTGAGATAGAGCCGCTCGGGGTCTCGGTATTGGTAGGCCCAGTCCATCGGGTCAGTTCTCGGCCCCCACCGCCTCTTGGACGTGGTCGTCCTGCAGAACTCGGATCATCCGGTCCGGGTGATCGGTGAAGACGGCGTCGACCCCGATCTCGATGAGGCGGCGGAAGTCCGACTCCTCGTTGACGGTGTAGACCGCGACCGGGAATCCGTGCTTGTGGCACCGTTCGATCATCTCCGGCGTCACCCGTTTGCCCGAGATGTTGAACTCCCGCGAACCGACCTCCTGGATGATTTCCAGTGGATCGTGTCCGGTGTGGAGTTCCTTGTTGAAGAGCGTCGCTGTGACCACCGCCGGGTCGATGATCTTCATGAGTCTGAGAGCCTCGGGTGAGAAGGACGAAACCACCACCTGCTCGAGCATTTCGTGTTCGTTGATGAGCGCGGCAACCTTCGGCACGACCCCGTGTTCCACCGCCTCGGGCTTGATCTCGATGTTGATGAGGATCCGGTCCTTGACGGTTCGTAGAGCTTCGCTCAGGGTCGGGATCTTCTCGCCGGCAAAGACCGTCGAGAACCACGACCCTGCGTCCAACAGCCTGATCTCCTCCAAGGTGCGATCGGTCGGCAGTCCCGACCCGCTGGTCGTGCGGTCGAGAGTTTCGTCGTGGAGGAGGATGACGTGGCCGTCGGCGGTGATGGTGACATCGATCTCGACCATATCCGCGCCGATCGCAATGGCCTCCCGGATCGCGAACAGGGTGTTTTCAGGCGCGCGGCCCGAAAATCCTCGGTGGGCGATCACACGGGTGGGGGAGTCCACGCTCATGAATTCCTCGATGGTTGTGGGGCGTTCTCCATCTGCACCGAGAGCTCCGGTCGCGAGAAGAGCCATGCCCAATACGAAGGTAGATGATCTGTTCACACCAAGATGATAGTGGATCATCGTTGTGAAGACGGGATGAAGTCGTGAAATCGGGGCGATCCCCACCCCGAACTTGATCCCTGGGCCTTGGATCGGCACACGAGTGCACCCCGCCACAATTGGAGGCGGTATTCGAGCACCGATGCATCCCACCTGCCGGTGCTTCGCAAAATCAACGTACGAAACGGTACGCCTCATTCGCGAAACACCGGCAGGAGCGCGCGTCGGCACTCTCGATACTTCACCCCGATTGTGGCGGGGTACACTAGCAACATGACGGATCAACGCCAGTACGACTCTCTCGAGGCTTCAGAGCTCTTCTGCGGGACGTGTAGGCAGGCCCAGCCGGTTCGGCGGCATCTGTTGCTCGTGCTTCCCACGGGCAATAAATACGAATACCGCTGCGCCGCCTGCGGCACCCCCGTCGGCGCCAAGGACGACTCCGACGCATCCGAGTACCACTCCATCCTCTCGGGCCGCAAACTGAAATGAGAGCGGTCGGGTCTTGAAACACAAAGGACGCTAAGAGCCACGAAGGAACCACGGGGCATCGCTTCTATTGACACTGGTTCCCTCGGACCTTGAAGACACATCCGGCCCTTGCGATGAGTCAAGAACGGACCTTTGTGGTGTCTTTGTGGGTTTTCGTGTTCTTCGTGTTTCAAGTTCGGGTGCGGATGTCATTGAGTTGCGATGAGGGCATGAAAAAACCCCTCCGCGAGGGAGGGGTTTTGTGGTGTTGAGGTCAGCTTACCAGCGGCTGCCGCCGTAACCACCGCCACCGCCGCCACCGCCGCCACCGGAGCGCTGTTTGGCCTGGGCCACGTCAACGCGAATGGTGCGACCGTCAAGCTCGGTGCCATTGAGGGCAGCAACGGCCTTGTCGGCCGCTTCGTCATCTTCGAAGGTCACAAAGCCGAAACCACGCGAGCGGCCGGTGTCGCGATCGGTGATCACAACGGCCTCGGTGATTTCGCCGTGGGCGCTGAATGCATTGCGCAGGCCCTCGTCGTTCGTGTCCCAGCTCAAACTTCCAACAAACAGTTTCTTAGACATATCTCTCTTTTTCTCCGTGAGCGCCACCCTTTTTCAGGCCCGCCCGTCTCGAACATCGTGGTGAACTCTGTGTCCACCCAAACAGATGCCGGCCCCGCTGGCCGGCAACAAGCGCCTTAACATAACAGATATCCTCTTTGATTTCAATTAGTACCTCTTGAATGTCGAGCTATTGTCGTATCAGCGCCTGAAACTCTGGTCCGCGCAGGAACCAAAAAAGTCGTTGTGGGAGGGTCTTCGCGGTTTCTCGATCGCCATCCGTGGCCTTCGTTCCTCAGCTCATGGACCTCTGGCGGTCTCGGGGCCACTGCGCGGAGTTCCTCGATTTTGCCAAGCTCGACGAGTGGCGCGACTTCGGAGGTCTCCGCAATGAGGAGGACTTTCTCATCACGTCCGGTGGCGCGCGCCGTCTCGGTCCGGCCAAACCGATGACCGTTGATGAGGTCGAGACGTTGCGGTCCTAGCTTGTCCTTCACCGAATGCCTACTGTTGTGACCCTCCGGATCACTTCGCCGTCGGCGCTGTTGCCCGGGTTTTCAGCCGAGGACATCGCGGAGGGTGTCGAAGAGGGCCGCCAGGCGGTAGGGTTTGTGCAGAATACCCAGAGCGCCGGGGAAGAGAGCGAGATCCACCGTGGTGTCGCCGGACGAGACGATGACCTTGACATCGGGATCACATGCCTGCATCTGTTGCAGGACCTGGTCGCCGGACAGCTTGGGTAGGGTGCGGTCCAGGATGACGACGTCGATGTCGTCACGGTGCTCGATGAAGAGATCGAGACCCTCCTGACCGTCGACGGCGGACAGTACGGTATAGCCGAGGCTCTCGAGCACCTCGCGGGTGAGGCTGGCGATCGCGGGCTCGTCCTCGACGATAAGAATGGTTTCGTTGCCTCCGCGAAATGTCGGCGTCGGGGCCGAGTCAACCACCGCCGGCATCGTGCCTCGAGGCAGGTACAGGTGGAAGGTCGCGCCTTTGCCTTCGGCGCTTTCGATGTCGACCAGCCCGTGATGGCGGTGCACGACCACGTTGTAGACTACCGCCAGGCCCAGCCCCTGACCCTTGCGCTCCCCCTTTTCCTTTGTGGTGAACAGGAGGTCGAAGGCCCGGTTCTGAACGTCAACCGGCATCCCGATCCCGGTGTCCTGCAGTGAGATATGGACATAGGCGCCGGGTTCGAGCGGCAACGCGTCGGAGTCCCGAACCACATAGTCCGATGCCTCGATACGGACGAAGTCACCCGTGCCGGGTCCTTTCTCCTCGATTGCCTGGACGGCGTTGATCCCCAGGTTCATGAGCGCGTGATACACCGCCGAAGGATCGCCGACGACGGCGAATCGATCCTCCGGAATCAGCATCTCTTTGCCGATGAGGCGATTTGTGGTCTCGTCGAGAACGCGAAAGACCTCGGACGCCACCGAGTACAGATCGAAATTCTCGTGTTCGACCGGGGCGTGGCGGGTGAACGTCTGCAGTCCCCGAACCAGGTCGGCGGCCCGCCGGCAGGACTGCAGGATGTTGGAACCGGCTCTTTCCTGGTCCACGTCGTCGGGGCTCCCCGTCATGCGGAGAGAGTCAGCGTTTCCGACGATGGCGGCCAGGATGTTGTTGAAGTCATGGGCAATGCCGCCCGCCAGGGTGCCGAGAGAGTCCATCCGCTGGCGCAGATACAGCTGCTCCTCCATGCGCTTGCGTTCCGAGATGTCGCGGAGGATGGACTGATAGTTCCCATCGGACAGCCTCTTGGACCGCATCTCGATGGAGACCTGAGCGCCGTCCTTGCGGGTGAGCACGCGTTCGCGGATGACTGTCTCGCCCTGCTCGAGAAGATCGAAGCGAAGGGGCTCATCGGCGAGCACTTGACGATCGAAGAACAGTCGAAAATCGTCGCCCAGAATCTCGTCTCGACTGTAGCCGGTGAGCTCGCAGGCAAGCTCGTTGACCTGGAGAAACCCGCCGTCCGGCTCAACCAGGAATATGGCGTCTGCGGCCTGCTCGAGGATCAGACGGGAACGCTCCTCGTTGGCGCGCAGTGCTTCCCGCAGCGTGCGGGTCGCCTCTTCGTATTCGGTGACGTCCTGCACCGTGCCGGTGATCAGCACCGGTTTGCCGGACGCGTCGCGGGCGGCCTCGGCAAAGGAGTGGACGTGCCGGATCGCGCCATCGTCCTGCCGACGGATCCGGAACCGGATTTCATACGGTGTTCCCTTCCGGATCAGATCATTCAGCGCCCGGTCGAGCTCCGAGCGGTACTCCGGCAGAGCAATCTGTTTTGCGATCTCGTACGGAAGCGAGTTGTCGGGGGTCGGGAGAAGACCATAGATTCGAAACGCCTCGTCCGAGCCCCACATGATCTTGGTACGGAGGTCGAGCTCCCAGCTGCCGAGGCGCGCCACTCGCTGAGCACGCCGAAGTCGCGCTTCGCTGAAAGTCGACGGATCGCCTTCTGTTTCATCGGAGTTCGATTCGATCGTCATGTCATTGCCGGTGGCACCTCAATTGGTATGATAACGCGAATCGACCTCTCAACGGGATTTGCCGGCGCGCGAAAAGCCCCGTGCACGGGGACCGGCGCCGTGCGGCATGGAGAATCTCCGCCGGCCTGACCGGGCCAACATTCCGAGGCGTAAGAGGACCGGGATGCCCCTGATCTCGCCGCCGTCATGTGCGAACCGTGGAGGCCTCGTGATGCGGGCGCTCGCTGCAATCGTTGCGGATAGGGGATTGATGCCCTAACATTCTGTCGGATAACCAACGAATCCAAGGTGAGGGAGATGGCTGAACGATTCCGGGTTCTGGTGCTGATTCTGATCATGGCGGTCGGTTCTCTACTGGTCGCCGCGACGACGATCTGGATCCTGTACGGAGCCGCCTTCGATGAGGAGAAGTCTCGTCTGGTCGAGGCCGCGCAGAGCCAGGCTCGTCTGATTGAGGCGGTTGCCCGTTTTGACCGGGTCTCCAGCGTCAACCACCCGGGTGGATGGGAAGCGGCGACCTTGATTCAGGTCGATGAGGCTCATCGCGAGTACGAGGGCTTCGGCGAAACCGGCGAGTTCACCCTCGCCAGACGGGAGGGAGGACTCATCGTCTTTGTGCTCGGGCACCGGCACCAGACCGTGGAGCATCCGGAGCCGGTGGCATTCGATTCCGAGCTCGCAGAGCCGATGCGGCGTGCGTTGCTCGGCAGGTCGGGAACGGTGGTCGGTCTCGACTATCGGGGGGAGACGGTGCTCGCGGCCCACGAGCCGGTCGCGGAGCTCGACCTCGGAATCGTCGCCAAGATCGATCTGGCCGAGGTTCAGGCGCCGTTCAAGAAGGCCGGTTTGGCGGCTGCCGGTTTTGCGATGCTGGTGGTGTTCGCCGGGTCGGTGTTGTTCGTGCGCGTCAGCAGCCCGCTGGTCACCGCCCTCGAACATCGATCTCGGGATCTCGAGGCGACGGTCGGCGCGCTGCGCGAAAGCGAAAATCGCTATCGCTCGACCTTTGATCTCGCCGGATCCGGGATCGCCCACGTCTCCCTCGAGGGGAGTTTTACTCGCGTCAATCAGCGGTTCTGCGACATCTTGGGCTATCCCGGGGACGAGCTGCTCGAGCTTCGATTTCAGGACATCACGCACCCGGATGATCTCGAGGCGGACCTGGCAAACGTGCGCCGCGTCCTCGATGGAGAGATCGACAACTTCGCGAGCGAGAAGCGTTACCTGCGAAAGGACGGCGCGATCGTGTGGACCAGCCTGACCGTTTCGCTGGTCAGTGAGGAGTCCGGGGAACCGAGCTACTTCATCGCCGTGATCGAGGACACCACGGAGCGTAAGAAGACCGAGGAGGCGGTGCAGACCTCGCTCGCCGAGAAGGAGGTCTTGCTGAGGGAGATCCACCATCGGGTCAAGAACAACATGCAGGTCATCTCCAGCCTGCTCAATCTGCAGGCGAAGGGTATCGAGGACGAACGGCTGGGGAAAATGTTCATGGAGAGCCAGAGCCGGGTCCGGGCAATGGCCCTGATCCACGAGATTCTCTACCAGTCGGGACAGCTGGCCCGAATCGACCTTGGGGAGTATGTGAGCAAGCTTGCGACGAGTCTGGTCCGGATGTACGGCACCGAACCCGAGAGGGTCGACCTCAGTGTGGGCGCTGAGAATGTCACCCTCGGGATCGACGACACCGTGCCGTGTGGGTTGGTGATCAACGAACTTCTCTCGAATTCTCTGAAGTACGCGTTCCGAGACGGGCGGACCGGCAAGATCAGGATCGAGGCGACGCCGGTGAACAACGAGAAGATCAAGCTCGTCGTGCGGGACGACGGGGTCGGGATCCCCGCCGAGCTCGACATCAGAAACACCGACACGATGGGTATGCGCCTGGTGATCGGTTTGGTGGAGAGTCAGCTCGGAGGAAATGTCACGCTCGACCGCAGCGAAGGGACATGTTTCACAGTGACCTTCACTCCGACGAAAGCCGGTCTGGCGGTGTGACCATGAGCGGCTACAGCATCCTGGTCGTCGAGGACGAGTTCATCGTCGCCTACGAACTGAAGGTGGCTTTGGAAGGGATGGGCTACACCGTGTGCGCCATGGTGAATTCCGGCGAAGAGGCGATCGACTGCGCCGAACGAGAAAAGCCGGACTGCGTCTTGATGGATGTGAGTCTCAAGGGAGAGATGGATGGTATCGAAGCCGCACGCCACATCTGTTCCAGACTCGGAATCCGGACGGCGTTCCTTTCGGGCTATCCCGCCGAGGAGATGATGACGAGGGCCGCCGATGTCCGGCCCATCGGTTTCTTCGTGAAACCGCTGGAGTACGAAAAGTTGGAAACGACCCTCGCTCGATTCTTGCTCTCTCGCGGGACGGACATCAACTGAGAATGGAAGCACGGGGCACCGCGTCCCGAAGGGAGCCGACCTGAAGAACCTACGCGGCGTCGTCAATCGGTTGTGGAGGAAGGGGCCCCAGCGGACCGAACAGGCGCCGGCCGGTTCGGAGCGGATGTTGGCGATCCACAACCGGATCGCCGATGTGTTTCTGACCGTCGGGGACGACGAGGTGTACGAGAGGGTGTTGGACGCCGTGCTCGAGGCGCTCGACAGCAGGCATGGCGTCTTCGGCTACATCGACCCGGATGGAAGCCTGGTTTGCCCGTCGATGACCCGGGATATTTTCGAGCGGTGCCAGATGCCCGACACGAATATTGTCTTCCCCCCTGACTCGTGGGGGGGGATCTGGGGCAGGTGCCTGACGACGATAAATCCTGTTCTTTCGAACTCACTGGGGTCGGTGCCGGATGGCCACATCGCCATCGACAGGTGTCTGTTCGTCCCGATCGTTGCCCGGGAGGAGCTCATCGGCCTGCTTGCGGTGGCGAATCGCGGCACCGACTACGATGATGCCGATCGAGTCTTGATGGAATCGATCGCTCGCCGCATCGGCCCGATCCTGAATGCGCGGTTGGCCCGCGACACCCAAGAGCGGGAGCGTTTGAGCGCCGAGGAGGCTCTGCAGCGCGCGCTCGGCGAGAAGGACGCTCTCCTGAAGGAGATCCACCACCGGGTCAAGAACAACATGGCGGTCATCATGAGCATGATCGGTCTTCAAGGGGAGGGCGTTGTTCATCAGGAGACCGCGGACGGGATGAACAAGATCAGGGGTCGCATCCGGGCAATGGCCTTGGCCCACGATCAGCTCTACCACTCTGCGGACTTTCGAAACGTCGATCTCGGCGCCTACGCGGAGCGTCTGACCGACGCACTGTTCCAGATTCATCCGGGACGGGTCGGCAGGATCGATCTCGAAACCCGGATCGCGGATGTGGCCATGACCATCGACCTCGCCATTCCATGCGGACTGATCCTGAACGAGCTGATCGGCAACTCCCTCGACCACGCCTTCCCCGACGATCGACGAGGTGAGATCGTCGTCGCGCTGGATCGGTGCGAGGACGGCCGGTTCGAACTGGCGGTGACCGACAACGGGGTCGGGTCTCGGGGGGACATCGGTGGCGATCAACCGGGCGGTTTGGGTCTGCGGCTGGTGGAATTGCTGGCGAAGCAGCTCGGCGGCGAACTCGACATGCGCTGGGATGAAGGCGCCGACGTCAGAGTGCGCTTTGCGTCCGAGAGTGGATAATTGCTGAGAGAATCGGGCTCGTCGCCCGCCGATGGTATGGTCTTGATTGTGTTCGACAGTTTCCCGTAGAAGGGGGCGACAGTGCCTCAGAAATCGATTCTCATCGTCGAGGACGAAGGTTTCGTGGCCGGGGACGTCCAGAACCGATTGACGGCCCAGGGATACGACATCGCCGGATGGGTCGTGTCCGGGGAAGAGGCCCTCGCCGAGGTTGAGGCCCGTTCTCCGGATCTGGTGCTGATGGACATTCACCTCAAGGGAACACTCGACGGAATCGAGGCCGCCGAGCAAATCCGCAAAAAGTACGATGTTCCGGTGGTGTTCGTTACCGCCCTTGCCGATGACGACACCCTCAACCGAGCCAAGATCGCGGATCCCTTCGGATTCATCCTGAAACCGTTTTCGGAGCGTGAGCTTCACACCACAATTGAAATCGCACTCTACAAACATGAGATCGATCGTTCGATGCGGGAACAGCAGGCTTTTCTGAGCGCCGTTTTCGAGGGTGTTCCCTGCTCGATCCTCGTCGTCAGCGCAGACCACCGAATCAAAATGGTGAACCGTGAGTTCTTGGAGAGGTTCGGGGTGGACGAGATCGAGATCATCGACGGCTGCATCGGTGATGTGGTGGGATGTTCGACGGCCGTTGAAAGCCCGGGTCGGTGCGGCACTCTGGACGGCTGCGACGGCTGCAAGGTCCATGTCGCGACCAAGGCTGCACTCGACGGTTTCGCGGCCAGGAAGGTCCGCTGCCAGATCGAGTCCTGCGACGCCAAATTTTCGCGCCAGCTGACGCTTCAGCTCAGCTCCGCAGCTCTTCGTCATCGAGGTGAAGACCTGGCGATCCTCATTCTCGAGGATATCACCGAGCTCACCGGCCTCCGTCGGCTGCTGACAGCCGAAAAGTCCTTCGCCGGGATCGTGGGCGCCACCACTGAAATGATGGAGATCTTCAGCACCATCAGAGAGATCGCCGACATCAACGTCCCAGCCATGGTGCTTGGTGAGAGCGGCACCGGAAAAGAGCTTGTGGCCACAGCGATCCACGAGCAAGGGTCGCGCTCGAGGAAAGCCTTCATACCGGTGAACTGTGGTGCCATCCCTGACGATCTCCTGGAGAGTGAACTCTTCGGCCATGAAAGAGGTGCATTTACCGGAGCGGTCCGGGAACGCAGGGGGAGGTTTCAGCTGGCTCACGGCGGCACCATCTTCCTCGACGAGATCGGCGACCTGAGCCCGGCGATGCAGGTCAAACTCCTCAGAGTCTTGCAGGAGGGGACCTTCGAGAGAGTTGGAGGCGAGAAGACCATCGCCGTCGATGTCCGGGTGATCTGTGCCACCAACAAAGACCTGGAACACGAGGTCGAGGTCGGCAACTTCCGGAAAGACCTGTTCTATCGGCTGTGCGTCGTGCCGATGACATTGCCGCCGTTACGGGATCGGATCGATGACGTGCCGTTGATCGCCGATTTCATCGTCGAAAAGGAGTCGGTGATCACCGGAGGGAGACAGGTCTCCCTTTCGCAGGATGTTCTCGAGGTCTTCATGGACTACAGCTGGCCCGGAAATATCCGAGAACTCCAGAACGCCATTCGGTTCGCCTTCATCAAGTGCACGGAGGGCGTGATCCTGCCGGAGCACCTCCCTCCGAACCTCCGTTCCGCGGCAGTTCGGGCAGTTCCGCCCAAGAAGGCGCGGGCAGGTCTGACCGCCGAGGCCCTTATCGAAGCTCTCAGTAGGGCCGAAGGCAACCGGTCGGAGGCCGCCAAGATGCTGGGAGTGTCGCGCGCAACCCTGTACCGGTTCCTTGCCGACAACCCGGAGATCGCCGCCGAGAGTTAAAAATCGGTCAGTGGAAGGTCAAAGCAGCTGTTCATGCTGGCTGAGTAGCGGAACTGGAATGGGACCTCTTCGATTTCGAGGGCTCTCAACTGTTCGGCTCGTGGCGATGGTCCGAGCTTGAGTGTCCGTGTTTCGGCGAGTTGGCCTTTCGTCCACAGCTGGCCGAGGTTGGTGTTGACCTCGAAGTCTCCCTTGAAGTTGGTCTCACTCTTGAGAAGCCCTCCGTCGAGCATGCTGTAGAGGTGGCCGGTCTCGTCGAAGTGCTTGGCTGTGCCCGTCTTGGGCACGGACAGCTCGAAGTAGATCTCGCCGCCGTCATCCCTTGCGATCGTTGTGCAGAGGTCGCCCCCGGTGCGGATGTCGATCTCCTCAACGATCTTCGGAAGACCCCAAATACGGGTGCCGCGGATCTGGTTTTCGAGTGAGGTCACGGGCATGGAAAAGACGTAGTAGCCCTTCTTCTTGAAATCCATGACCAGAGGCAGCAGTGGAGGGCTCCAGCCCGCGCCGGCCATGATCGGGATGGTCATGGCGATCTCGTTGTAGGGTGCGATGTTCAATACATTCCTGTACTGGTAGCACGAAAAAAGCACCACCGACCGTCCCCCGGGCATCTTCACCGGTTGCATGGACTGGTGGGGCATCGTTGCGCGCGCCCGCTCGTAGTTGCAGAGATAGATGGCGATGGCGCAGGTGACGTCCGCGTAGAAGGTGGGGAACGAGTAGGTCTTGGAAACGCCTTCCCCCAGCTCCAACGGGGTTGGTGCGGGGCGGACTTCGAACCGCTTGAAGAACTCGTCGGTGAACTGATCGCCGTTGTCGAGGAATCCGGGATCGAGAGTCGTATTCGGTTTCATCGTCGAGCCTTCCCGACCGGCTTGGGCAATCGCTGACCCTGAGTCTCGGGGAAAGCGAGAACCGAGATGTCCCTCACGCGGCCGCGATCACCTCGATGAACGAGTGGACATCGATGAAATCCTTCGCCCCGAGCGGTTCCAACCGCGCCAGGAGGATTTTCGACAACTCGAGCAGCCGATCATAGGTCCACCAGTTGGGTGCAGCCGAGTAGTGCAGGTCGAAGTTCAGCCGGGCCGCGCATTTCTGGAGTGCGGGGGGTTTGAACTCCATGTGACTCTCGGGACACGCGATGAACGGGAACTGGGTCAGGACGGACCAGTTGGTGGTTCGGGTTCCCTGCTCCTTTTCCACCATCAACTCGACCGCGTCGATGAGCGGTTGATAGGACGCCCGCGCCGGCTCGACGTCGGAGGTGACGGCAAACAATGCACGCATGAAGGGTTCCGCGGTGTCATCGTCTTCAAGACCGCGTTTGAGCGCCGTTTTCTCATGCGGGCGCAGAAGGTTGAGCTTGGCGTCGATCTTCAACAGCCGCCGCCGGGCTTCAGCGATCTTTCCTTCGTCGAGCAACTCGCTGCCGTGACCGTCGGCCAGACCATCCATCCACATCTGGTGAGCATCCACAATGGGCTGACGCTCCCCCTCGACATACTTCGAGTCGCCGAAGGCCCCCGGTTGTTTGTCGACAAACGTCTGGATCGCCTGATCGAGGCTCAACCGGGGTTTTCTCAGACCCTTGAACTTGCCGTTGTCAAACACCGGCAGGTTGTCGAGCATGAAGTCGCTCTGTTGATCCGCGACCTCGAGCCCGACCACTGTGGTCGAGATGGTCTTCACGGCATCATTCGCCTTTTCCTCCTCGAGATCGCGGAAGTAGACGGTGACCTGACCACCGCCGCCGACGGAGAGGGTCTTGCCCGGGCCCCACGCGGGTCTCTTGGGATGACGGACGATGGTCCCGATTTCAATCTTCGATTCAGTCATGTCGCTCCCGTTCTCCTATCTCCGGAGAGGCTCCCGATTCGAAACGGCGGGGGTCGCTCGTACGGTCGCGGTGAAGGTGAAAATGAACGCTTTGCTCGATTCGATCCCCCCCAAAATACAGGAGCGCAGCCGAAAGTGCTGGAATATTTTTGTTCGTTTCTTCCGGGGCGGTCCTGTCGAATCCGACCTGGAGAGTCGATTTTCGTTGTCAAAAGGGTGCTGTGCGACAACTCTCTGCGGCGGTATGGTCTAAGATCGCGGGTGGAGGCGGCGGAAATGGTCTTTCATGAAAACGGGCCCGCGGTTGCGGTGGTGGTGGTTCTGATGATGGTCGCTGTCCAGTGCGCCAAGGCGCCCGTGGTCGATGAGGTTTCGCCGATCACGGCGGCTGCGGTGGAGATCGACGGGTGGCGGATCGAGGTCGAACCCGAGATTTATGTCGGCGATTCGCTCTTCGAGTTGATCAACGGTGGCGCCGAGGTCTACCACCGATTCGGTTTCGTCCAGGCGTTGGCGACTCAGTACGCGGATGCTGAACGGCGTTCGATTTCCCTCGAGGTCTTCGAGATGGGCGATGTCGAGGGCGCGCGGAATATCTACTCCGACAAGACCGGGGGGTCGGGCGAACCCCTGGAGATCGGTGACGAGGCGCTGGGAGAGGACTACTACCTCAACTTCCGATCGGGCCCCTTTCTGGTCACCATCACCGGTTTCGACAGCGACGAGCAAACACAGAGTGGGATCTTGAAGTTGGCCCGTGCGGTGGCGACGGGCCTTGGGGGGACTCGATGAAGAAGGGGATGACCCGGCGACGCTTTATTTCCAACAGTGTGGCCGCGGGGGCGGCGGCGACGGTGGGTGGAGGATTTCTCGGTGAGTTCATCTCGCCGGTGGTGGCCGAGGAGGCCGGGTTGGCCGGGCTGGCGGCGGTGACGGGACCCGATGGCTTCGCCAACACCATCGCCGCGGTGAAGGCGGTCGGTGGCATGGCTCGTTTTGTGCCGGAGGGCTCGAAGGTGATCATCAACGCCAACACAGCGTTCAAGCATCGCGGGAGCATCGTCGACCCCGGTGTGCTGCTCGCGATCCTCAAGCTCTGCGCCGACGCCGGGGCGGAGGAGATGTGGCTCGTCAAGGGGACCAAAGACGATTTCTGGAAGCGTTGCGATCGAGCGGCGGACTACGCGGGCCTGATCGACGGCGTCAAGGTCTCAGAGCGCGAGTTCAATGTTGTCGAGATCGCCGGTGGCGTGGCCCTCAAGGAGGCGCACATCGATCATCGCCTGCTGTCGGCCGATGTCTACCTCGATGTGACCGTCGCCAAACACCACAAGGGGTGCGAGTTCACGGGGGCGCTCAAGAACACCATGGGTGCGTGCCCGCACGACCCCACCTGTCGGTTCTTCCACGTCGGAAACAACCCCGACTCCGAGGACTGGTATCCGGATCTGAACCACCTGTCCCAGTGTGTCGCCGATCTCAATCTGGTGCGGCAGCCCGATCTGTGCATCCTCGACGCAGGAGAGATCCTGACCACCAACGGCCCCTTCGGCCCGGGCAAGCTGGCCAACCCGAACGCCGTCGTGGCCTCGGCGGACATGGTGGCCATCGATACCTACGGAGTGCGGTATCTCGGACTCGAACCCGAGGCCATCCCCGCGATCGCCAAGGCCGAGGCGCACGGACTCGGGACCGCAGATCTCGCCAAAGTCGGGGTGAAGGAGATCGTGATCGGTTGACTTGACGACACGCGCCCACAAAGTTGAAACACGAAGAGCACAAGGATCCACCGAGAATCCACAAAGAACGACCTCGACTCATCGCACGGCCCGATAGGCCTTCACGAATGGAAGAGGCCCGGGTTCAATACTTGCGATGCTTCGTGGGTCCTTTGTGGTTCTTGGTGTCCTTTGTGTTTCAATACCCGACCGCTACGGCTAACCCTTCGCCACCACAGCCTGGAATCCGCACAGGCTTCCATTGGGTCGCGGGCGAAGCCGGCGATCGGAACTTCAGGTCGCTGGATTGCAGGACCGTTCGTACCCGGTCAAAAAACCCACGACAGCTTGGTGAAGAGGGTGTCTCCCTGGTCGGAGGTCTCGCCGATCTCGGAGGTCCCTCGCTGGTAGGCGACCTGGACTGAGCCGAAGGGCGGTTTGAAGCGCCACACCCACACAGCCTGGATGTTGAGCTTGTCGACCGCGGTGTTGGTCTGGAGAAAGAGCTTGATGAAGAGATCCGGGTTGAAGTTGTAGACGCCGTTGAAGACGTGGATCCAGGTGGTCTCGAGCTCGGGATCGGGGTCGAGCTCGAGCCGGGTGGCCGAGTACTCGAGTCTCAGGCGGTCGCCGAAGGCCCATTCCACCTCGGCGCCGTAGAGCCGGAGATCGCTGTCGAAGTTGACCCCGGTGCCGGCGAAGGCTTTGACCGAGCGGCCGTCGCGGCTGTCCCAGCCGGTTTCGAGCTGAACGCGATTGTTGCGGAAGGCCTTTTCGAAGAGCTGGTACTCCTCGAGGTAGTCGACCTCGATCTCCCACCCGCTGCGAAAGACCAGACTGAGCTCGGTGTCGAGCTCCCAGCTCCGGAGATCGCCGTCCTGGCTGTCGTAACGGTTGTAGTTGGCTTCGCCCTTGATCTTCTCCACGGCCCCTTTATCGAACCAGAAATTGTGGGCGACGTTGGTGTCGAACTCGCGGCGGTCGTCGTCCTTGAGGAAACCGACGGCGTTCAAGTCGTCTTTGATGTCCTGGTCGAGGTTGGTGTATCGGAGGTGAAAGTGGGTCCTGGCGCTGTCATATGCGGGGCGCAGAAACCAGGCGAGACCGCCGTCCGCGGTGGGACCGTTGACCCGAAGGAACTGGCCGGTCAGGCCGAGGGTCTCGGTGAAGAAGAGGGTCGTGTCGAGGCCGATAGAGCCCTGGTTGGTGCCGCCCATTCGCCGGTTGGAGCCGAGGAAGCCGATGTTGGAGCCGCGAGGCAGACTGTACTGGAGCCGGACGATGCCGTAGTCGGCGCGCTGGGTTGCACCGTCGTCCGAAACCACCCGGTTCTCGGACGTGGCGATGGCGCCGTACTCCATCTTTCCGGCGGTTCCGGTGGCTTTGACGCCCCAGGTGATGTCGCCGATGCGGCGGCTGTAGAACTGCCGGATGCGCTGGTTGTAGCGCTCGCTGCCCTCGAGGAAGAACGGGCGCTTTTCGGGGATGAAGAGCTCGAATCGGGTGAGGTTGATGACCTCGACATCGGCCTCGATGAGGGCGAAGTCGGGGTTGACGGTGAGATCGACGCCGATGGTGCTCGACGGGCGCCATCGAAAGTCGCCGCCGACTTCGAAGTCGGTGTCGCCGGAGTCATTGACGATGGCGAGACCGTATGGGATGGCCTGCCAGGTCTTCGCGGAGCGGCCGGTGAGCTGCAGGCCGGTCAGGGAGCCGAAGCTGGAAACCCGCCACGGGTCCTCGGTGGGACCGGACCACAGCGATGTCTCGAGACGCCTCGGCACGGTGCGGACAAAGCTCAGGCCCCAACTGCGGTCCTCACCGGTCCGAAATCGGAGAATCACGAAGGGGATCTCGAACTCGGCGGTCCATCGGTCGCTGGATCGTTGAGCGGCGCACCGCCACTGCGAATCCCACAATTCGTCGAAGGTACGGCCGTTGTCGGCGATGCGGGCGTCCAACTGTGTGGCCAGCGCGTTTGTGGCAAAGGCATAGCCTGTGCGGCGGTCCGAAAAGGTGTCGAGGAGGATCCCCACCGAGTCGTCTTGATCAAGATCGCCGTCTCGCCTGGTGATGGCGGCCGCGAGCCGCTCGGGGTTCGGGTCGTAGGCCTCGATGGCGACATAGAGCGCGGACTCGGTCTGGGCGATCCGAACGGTGGTTCGAAAGGGGGAGGGTTGACCGACTTCGGGCTCGAACTGGATAAACGGCTGGTCGAGGACGGGAACGCCCTGCCATTCGAGATCCGAGATGATCCCGTCGACCACGGGGGCCTCCTCGAATTGGGTGATGGATACTGTCGGGTGTTCGGTGGTGTGACCAACGACGGAGGCGAAGAGGATGACACAGGCCGCGGTGCAGTGGGGGAGTCCTCGCAACATCTTGATGGTGATACACCCGCGGAAGGGTTGCCGTCAATGGAAACAGGAGCGGCGCTACAAGTCGTTCTTCATGACAATCACGTTCTTCACATTCACCTTGAAACGATCCCGTGCAAAGGTCTGGATGCCCGCATGGGTGTCTGCGATGCGGCGATCTCAGAACTCATAACCCATGATCGTAATGTCGTTGCCGGCGCCGTGGACCTGGATGTTGATGGTGGCTCCCTCGGAAAACAGGATGCCCGTCGCAAAGCTGAACTGTCGACTCACGAGGCGGGCAGAATCGTTGTCCATCCCAAACGTCACCTTGTACTCGACCCCGTCGTAGAGGTGGTTCCAGCTGTCGCCCTCGCCGCCCATGACCAGAACATCTTTGAGAACGAAGGACTTCCCCGGGCTGACGACCATGAGAGGAATCGTTCCGCCCGCCGTGTCGGTGACATGCATGGCCATGCTCCGATAGGTGCTCGGATGAGGGCCATGGAGGGAACTCACAGCATCATAGATTTCATCGAGGGTCCTCATTGTTGGGGCCGGTGGGCCCGGTGGCTCCAGATCCCCGGCAAAGACATGGATGGTCAGGCTTGCAGCTACCAGGGCCGCAGCGGTGAGAATCGGGAGCGATTTCGTGTCGATCATGTTGGCGCCTCCTCGTGATTTCAAGAACCGTTGTGAATGGTGGACCAGGCGTCGAGGGTTCCCGACTCGAAACCATCGGCGAAAACGACTGGGGACGGGAAGGGGACTTGGGTGGTCACTCCATAGTCGACGACCGCGCAGCTTGCGGTGTTGGAGCACGAAAACGATACCCACCCGATGTTCTCGGCCCACGCGAAACCCCGGAAATCTCCCGAAACGGGGTCGATCGAAACACCGTAGTCAACTCGGCTGCAGCTCGAGGTGTTGCGGCACGAGAACGACACCCAACCGGCGTTTTCGGACCATGCGAGCCCCGAAAGATGGCCCATTCCATCATGGACCACGGCGTAGTCGACGTCGGCGCAGCTCTGGGTGTTTTCGCAGGACAGACTGATCCAGCCAATCGTCTCCGACCATATCCAACCCGTGACGGCCGTGTGATAGATGCTCACCCCTGGACCGTCCGTGCCCAGGGGCTTGGCATTGCGCCAGCCGGTGTTTTCCTGGTAGGCGAACCTCCTTCCGCTCCCGTTCGGGTCGATGGTGGTCGAGTCAACGGGGGAGGACGGACCGAGGAGACCGATCGCCAGGACGATGGGTGTCATGCTCGAGGGGAACTGGAACAATCGTGTGGTGTTGAGCTGCCGGTTTGTACTCGGGTTCACGAAATACCTCCCTTGTCGACCCTGGAACGCGCGTAGGACTTTCAGGGCGCGCCCTGCTGACTCTCTCCCTGAAGCCTCTGCAACCCCGGTGCCAAACCGCGTAGTCTTGGAAGCATTTTGTATTGATATATTTACGGACTTCGAGCTGAATTGACTCTCGCGGTTTGATTCCCTGGGAGGTATTGCGCATACCCCAGGGGGTATCGAGCTGAGAATGATCGGACCGCAACCAGGGACACGGGACCGGCTGCTGAAGATCGCCGGTGTTGTGGTGCTATGGTGCTTTGGGATGAAGATCTACCGGAGAACATGGCGATGGCTGGCAAGCCCGCTGCGGTCTCAATCGAAGGTTGTCGCATGCCTGCTCGTCGGCCTTTTCATTTGTTTCGGTCTTGCCCGGTCCTCTGAGTCGGCGGATCCATCCGTTGTGGAGCTCGAGCAACGCCTGGCCGACGCTCGTGGTCGTGACAGGATCCCCATCCTCAACGAGATCAGCCTCGCGGTGTGCCTGCAATCACCGGACATCGCCAAGCAATACTCGTTCGAAGCCGTCGAACTCGCCGGGACCCACGACGACGTCAGGGGTGAGGCCGTCGCCCGCAAAGTGCTTGGCGTTGTCTCCATCATCGAGGGCGATCAGCACGCCGCTCTTCAACACAGCGAGAGGGCGCTCGAGATCTTCGAGTCGCTCGACGATCTCGCAGAGCAGAGTCGGGTGCTGAACAACATCGGTATCGCCTACCGGATGCGGGACGAGCACGATCGGGCGATCGATGCCTATGCCCGCGCGATGGCCATCGACGAGGAACTCGGCAACCGGGCGGCCATCGCCCGAACTCTGGGCAACATCGCCAACATCCATTTCGACCGCAGCCGTTACGGCGAAGCACTTGCGAGGCACCTCGAAGCTCTTGCCATCGCGCGGGAACTCGACGATCCGGGCGCCATTGCGTCCAGCCTCAACAACATCGCCATCATCTACTACGAGCTCGGGGACTATGAACCGGCCCTGGAGCACCACCTCGAGGCCCTCGCCTTGCGCGAGGCGATGAACGACCGTCGCGGCATCGCCAGCAGCCTCTACAACATCGGCAACATCCACAGCAAGATGGGTCAGCTCGACACGGCCATGGACGAGTATCTTCGCTTTCTCGCGAGCGCGGAGGAGCTTGGCGATCCGGTCGCCGAGGCGCGGGCGCACAACGCCATTGGCGGCGCATTGATCACTCGCGGCGATCATCGCGCCGCAGAGGGACACTTTCGCCGGTCCCTCGAGATCCTCGAGGAGACGGATAGTCGGTCGGGGGAGGCCGACGCTCTCGACAACCTCGGTCTCTGTCAACGTGCTGAGGGCGAAATGCAGACCGGGCTCGAGTCGCATCTCCGGGCCCTCGAGATTCGTAAGACGATCGGCGACGAGCGTGGCCTGGCCAACACCTGTAACAACATCGGCCGGCTCTACACCGAGATGGGCCTTTCCGAGGAGGCGGTGAGGTATCTCGAACGGGGTCTTGAGGTCGCCCAACGGGTCGGCGCCAAAGAGATCGCCAAGGAGAGCTACTGGCACCTCTACGCCGAGTCGGCCGCGCGACGGGACTTCGAACGGGCGGTGGAGCACCTGCTGAAGTTCGGCGAGCTCAAGGACGAGCTGCTCGATGAGGCGGCGCGCGACACCATCGCCGGTCTCGAGGCTCGGTACCAGGCCGAAGCACGCGAGCGCGAGATCACCCTGCTCGAGCAGGAGAACGAGATTCGGCGGCTCGAGGTCAGCCGGGCGCGGCTGCGCGTCAATCTGATGCTTGTGGGGATGGTGATCCTGGTTCTCGCGATAGGTTTTCTGATCCGCCGCTACCACTACCTCTTCACCTTTTGGAAGCGACGCAGCCACATCGGTCATTACCGGATCGTGGACCAGATCGGCGCCGGTGGGATGGGCGTGGTCTTTCGGGCAGCCGATTTGATGGACGATTCTCGAACGGTCGCGTTGAAGGTCATCCGCGAGGAACAAGCCGCAGACGAGACCGTGCGACGGCGATTCCTTCACGAGGCCGCCGTGGTCGATCAGCTCGACCACCCGAACATCGTGAAGGTGCACGAGCGGGGCGAGCACGACGGTCGTCTCTTCATGGCCATGGAGCTTCTTGACGGCCCCTCCCTCGCCGAAATCATCACCCGCCGCGAGAAATTGCCCCTCCATGTCTGTCTTCACATCATGCGCCAGCTCGTCGATTCCGTTATCCGGATCCACGACAGGGGTGTCGTCCACCGCGACCTGAAACCGGAGAACGTGGTGCTGGTCGAGCGCGACGGCGATCCCCACTTCGTCAAGCTGCTCGACTTCGGTCTTGCCCGTACCCAATCGCTGACCCGTCTGACCCAGACCGGGATGATCGTCGGCACCATCGGATATCTCTCGCCTGAGCAGATCTCGGACCAGGCGGCCACGGCGGCGAGCGATGTCTATGCCCTCGGCGTGGTTTTCTATCAGGTCCTGACCCTCCAGCCACCGTTTCCGGGTGCCACACCGGCGGAGGTGATACGACAGATTCTCGAGGTGGCGCCGGTGGCGCCCAAGAGCCTGCGGGCCGAGATCCCGGAAGCCCTCAACCAACTCGTTCTGGCCATGCTCGACAAGCAGGCCGGGCAACGTCCGACGGATCGGGAGGTGGCCAATCGTCTCGCCGAGATCGCCCGGCTCACCGACGAGGTCTGAGTCACTCTACAGAGTTCGACCATCCTGAGACATCAGCGTTCTCGAAGTCGTCCGCGAAGATGACCGTGGGGTCCGGAGGCAGGGGCATCCAGTACAGACCCGAGCCGTAGCTGCCGGTGAGGAGTCGCCGATCTGCTGTGATGTCGAGGCTGTTGACCATCGGGTAGAAGATGCCGTCGCTGATGTCGGTCCAGCTCGCACCGCCATCGACTGACCGGAGGACGCCCTGACCTTCGGTGGCGGCGTAGACGTGGCCCGGGTACAGGGGGTCGTACACAATGTCGTAGACGAAGGCGATGTTGTCGAGGATGGTCGTCCAGGTCAGGCCGCGGTTGGTCGAGCGATAGAGCGCTCCGTCCCAGAAACCACCACCGGCGAGGATGTCGTTGCTGTCTTCGGGGTTGACGGCAATGGAGAACACGAAATTGTCGTCGGTCAGACCCATGACCTGCCAGTTCAGACCTCCGTCTGTGCTCTTGATGATGCCGCCGCTGAACTGGGTGCCGGCCCACACGGTCTGGTAATCACCGGGGTCCACCGCGAGGGACAAGATCGGTGTGATGTCGCTCCCGAAGGTGGGAAGACCGTTGTTCACCGGCACCCAGGTGTCCCCGCCATCGGTGCTCTTG
>Ga0316187_10000220_pt1 | contig 41408 bp, 36 predicted proteins | sample CroRivburrow1_MG_FD_204927 | JGI IMG/M metagenome (GOLD analysis project Ga0316187, IMG submission 204927) | Coastal sediment microbial communities from Maine, United States - Cross River worm burrow 1 | ecosystem: Environmental > Aquatic > Marine > Coastal > Sediment | place: USA: Maine... | reverse complement strand
AAGGCCGGGGCATCCGTATAAATGGCATCGGGTTTAATCCTTGATGCCAGTGACATATTGGCAAATGGATTGGCAACTGATGTAGTGATCCCCAACTTGTCCTCCACTAGCTCATCCACACCCGGAATCGAGGCACAACCTCCAGCCAGAACGATATGATCTACCGTCGCATGCTGGCTCGATGAGAAAAAAAACTGTAATGAGCGGCTAACCTGCTGCGCCAGCGACTCTTTGAATGGTATGAGAATGTCTGTTGCATAATCATCTGGCAAACCACCCTGCTTCTTGGCCAGGCCAGCTTCTTCATAGGAAAGGCCATAACGGTTCTGAATCTCTTCAGTCAGCTGTTTACCACCAAACACCTGTTCACGGGTATATATGATATTAAAGTCATGTGACACGCTGAGGGTGGTCATGGTCGCGCCAATATCGACAATGGCAATAGTCTTGCCAATACCATTATCCGGCAACTGCTGATCCAGCAATGCAAAGGCGGATTCCATAGCGAAGGCCTCAACATCTATAACCTTCGCTGTCAAACCGGCCAGCTCACAGGCCGCTACCCGAATATCCACATTTTCACTGCGCGATGCGGCCAATAATACATCGACCATTTCTTCGTCATTTTCGGTAGGTCCGATGATTTCGAAATCCATATTGATTTCTTCCATCGGGTAAGGGATGTATTGATCCGCTTCCAGCGTCAGCTGATCCGCCATTTCATCATCGCTGAGCGAAGCAGGCATGGAGATAACTTTGGTAATAACGGCTGAGCCGGCAACAGCCGCAGAGACATTTTTACTCCGGGTTCCCGCACGTCGGACAGCACGGTTAATTGCAGCCCCCACCGCCTCCACATCGACCAGGTTTTTTTCTTCCACGGCATTAGGCGGCAATGGAACCACAGCATAGCTCTCGACCCGATAGCGTTCACCTACCTGGCCTAGCTCGAGTAATTTCACCGATGTCGAACTGATATCCAGCCCGATCAGAGGTGGCGCAGCTTTCTCAAATAATCGCATCAATACATTCCGTGCTAAATGTTAGCCTTCCAACTGTCGATATATATAGCTTGTACCTAGCACACCTATATATAGGGATTCAGGCATTAAAAAGCAATAATTATTTACTATTCACAATCTTATCGTCCATTAGGCAAAAAAGTTTTATACTAATTCTGCATTTTTTATGATTATTATTATCTGACATATGAAACGACTACCCAAATCAGCTCGCCTGATCCTCATAGGACTGGCTGGATCATTCGTTATCGGTGTACTTGCCATACTCGGGAGCTACATCTATATCACGCCACGCCTGCCCCCTATTGAGGCCTTAAGGGACATTCGCCTTCAGGTGCCGCTGCGGGTATACAGTAATGACCACAAATTGATCGCTGAATTCGGCAAGATGAAGCGAACACCGCTTAAATATGAAGAAATTCCTGAAAAAATGACTCAGGCGATCCTGGCTGCCGAAGACGACCGGTTTTTTATCCACCCCGGCGTTGATTATCACGGCATCCTTCGTGCCGTGGTTAGCCTGGCCCGTACTGGCAAGAAATCTCAGGGGGGCAGCACAATTACGATGCAGGTAGCCAGAAATTTTTTCCTCAGCCGTGAAAAAACCTATCTCCGCAAGCTTAGCGAGATATTTTTATCCCTAAAGATTGAACGTGAACTCAGCAAAGAAAACATCCTGGAACTCTATCTGAATAAGATTTACCTGGGTAACCGCGCTTATGGTATCGCCGCAGCGGCGCAAATTTATTATGGTAAAAACATCGATGACCTCAGCATCGCTCAATTTGCCATGATCGCCGGCCTGCCCAAGGCACCATCCCGCTATAATCCCATCGTCAACCCGGAGCGGGCCCTGATCCGCCGTAATTACATCCTTGATCGGATGCAGCAACTGGGCTTTATCGATGCACAGACCCTGGAAATATCGCAGGCTGAGCTGGATGATTCCAGAATCCATGGCCTGACCATCGAGGTAGAGGCCCCTTACGTCGCCGAAATGGTACGCAACCACATGGTTACGTTATTTGGCGATGAGGCGTATACCAATGGCTATAATGTCATCACAACCGTGGATCCGAGCAAACAAAAGGCGGCCAATAGCGCTTTGCGCAAAGCCCTGTTTGATTACGATATGCGCCATGGATATCGCGGAGTCATCGATCATGTCGAGCTGGAAAGCCTCGCCGATCAGCCAAACTGGCTGGATATATTCAACAATATCAGCACCCCCGCTGGACTCCAGCCCGCCCTGATCCTGGCGCTTGACGAACAGGAGGCCGTGGCCGTACTTGCGGATGAACAAATTATTACCTTGCCCTGGGAAGGCATGGCATGGGCTCGCCGCTATCTAGATGATAATCACATGGGGCCCGAGCCAAAACTGGCTAGCGATGTGTTACAACGTGGCGACGTTATCTATGTAAGAGGAGTCGGATCAACATGGCGGCTGGCCCAGATACCACAGGTGGAAGGTGCTTTGGTCTCTCTGCAGCCCAAAGATGGCGCCATTGTAGCGGTTGCTGCTGGTCTGGACTTTTATCACAGTAAATTTAATCGTGTGACCCAGGCAACCCGCCAGCCGGGATCAAGCTTCAAACCTTTTATCTATTCTGCTGCATTAAATAAGGGTTTTACCGCGGCCAGCATTGTCAACGATGCCCCGGTGGTATTTGACGACCCGGGTCTTGAAAGTGTCTGGCGTCCGGAAAATTATAGCGGCCGGTTCTTTGGTCCAACACGGCTACGGGTTGCATTGATGAAATCACGCAACCTGATTTCCATCCGCCTGCTGCGAGCCATTGGTGTTGATTACATGCTCGATTATGCCTCACGTTTCGGCATCCCGACTAATGACCTGCCTCGCGACTTGTCCCTGGCATTGGGCAGTGGCGCTGTTACACCACTCCACCTGGCTGGAGGTTATGCCGTCTTTGCCAACGGCGGTTACCGAATCACACCCCATTTCATCAAAAACATCAAGAATATGGATGGTGAAATCATACCGCAAGCTCCTAATCCCGTAGTTTGCCCGGAATGCTCTACGCTTGATGAGATCGTTACCAGTGAAATAGATGATGAACAAATGGACATTAGTTCTACAACAGGACAAACCACAGAAAGTACTACACCGGATTTTATCGCCGCCGAGCGGGTCATCCCAGCCGAGAACGTCTATCTGATGACTTCAATGATGCGTGACGTAATACAACATGGCACCGGCCGCCGCGCCCGACAACTCAGGCGCTCTGATATCGCTGGCAAAACGGGTACTACCAATGATCAGCGTGACGCCTGGTTTGCGGGTTTCAACCCCGATCTGGTTACTATTACCTGGGTCGGTTTTGATAAGGTTCGCTCATTGGGGAACAGGGAGACTGGTGGTCGTGCAGCCTTACCCATGTGGATTGATTATATGGCCGAAGCCCTGCGTGGACAGCCGATTCGACCACTAACTCGGCCACCGGGCCTGGTTTCAGTAAGGATTGATCCTGAAACTGGTTTACTCGCCGACACGAACCATAAAGGGGCTATTTTCGAAACATTCAGACCCGAGTTCGTACCCCAGCGACATAGTGAAAACGGCGAGAACCGTAGCGCGGAAACTGATTTACCGGGTGATAATAATAAAGATATCAGTGAACAGCTATTTTAAGGTGGTATTGCAAGAAGGCTGCTGGAATCTCACTGGTTTGTGACGCCGAGCAAAGACTAGCGGTCAATAAAGGCCATACGTTCTCCCATATTGTGTGGCCATTTATCTAACGCTTGCCGATATCCACATAATCACGTTGCGGTGAGCCGGTATAAATCTGGCGTGGACGACCAATACGCTGATCCGGTTCGGCTATCATTTCCATCCACTGCGCTACCCAGCCGACTGTACGCGCTATCGCGAACATAACGGTAAACATATTAACCGGTATGCCCAGTGCCTTGTAGATGATACCTGAGTAAAAATCCACATTTGGATACAGTTTGCGCTCGATGAAGTAGTTATCTTCCAGGGCTATCTCTTCCAGACGCATGGCCAGCTCAAACATCGGGTCATTACTATCACCAAATTTCTCCAGTACCTCATAACACATCTTACGAATAAGCTTGGCACGAGGGTCATAGTGCTTGTAAACACGGTGACCAAAGCCCATTAACCGGAAAGGATCATTCTTGTCTTTGGCCTTTTCCAGATATTTGGTGATATTCTCTTTGCGACCAATCTCATCGAGCATTCGCAGTACAGCCTCATTGGCACCACCATGGGCCGGCCCCCACAGGGCTGTAATACCTGACGCAATACAGGCAAATGGGTTGGCGCCGGAGCTACCCGACAAACGCACCGTTGCTGTACTGGCATTTTGCTCGTGGTCAGCATGCAGGATAAATATCATATCCAGCGCCTTTTCAGCAATCGGATCAACTTCGTAGTCCTCGCTCGGCACCGAATGCATCATATGCAATAGATTGCCGCAATAACTCAGGCTGTTCTTGGGATAAATAAAAGGCTCGCCTATGGCATGCTTATGACTTGCCGCTGCAATCGTCGGCATCTTGGCAATCAACCGTAATGCGGCAAGGTTACGATGTACAGGGTCGTGGATATCTGTGGAATCATGGTAAAAAGCTGATAAAGAACCCACTACGCCTACCATACTGGCCATCGGGTGCGCATCATGATAGAAACCCTGAAAGAAGGCCTTCAGGCTTTCCTTAATCATCGTATGCTGACGAATAGTGCCACTGAATTCATTCAATTCGGTTACGGATGGCAACTCACCATATAACATAAGGTAGGCTACTTCGAGGAAGCTGCTGCGCTCTGCCAGTTGCTCAATGGGATAGCCACGATGGAGCAACATGCCCTTTTCTCCATCGATATAAGTGATCCCGCTACGACAACTTGCTGTCGACTGAAAACCAGGGTCATAGGTGAAATAATCAAACTCTCGATAGAGATGGCTGATATCAATCGCCGGCGGACCATGAATCGCTCGTTCAATCGGCAACTCTATGCTTTTGCCGGTGCTGTTATCGGTAATTGTAACCGTCTCTTTTGCCATCTCTATAACTCCTCCTGTTCCATATCAGGACAACGATTCCAGATCCTTCTGTACCTGCTGCGCCGATTGCTCCAATAACTGACGTTCGGCATCAGATAATGGCAATTCCACCACCTTTTCCATACCTCGCGAACCCAATATCACCGGTACACCCATAGCAATATCACGATATCCATATTCACCATCAAGCATCGCTACACAGGGCAAAATCCGTTTACGATTATTACATATCGCATCGACCATCGTGGCTACCGCTGCAGCTGGTGAATCGTTTGCGCTACTGGTTTTTTTCAATGCCAGGATTTCCGCGCCACCATTGCGCGTACGATCGACAATTGCATCCAGTGTCTGTTGATCAATAAATTCCCGTACCGGGATACCGCTGATAGTCGTATAGTTCGCCATCGGCACCATTGAATCGCCATGCCCACCCAGTACCATAGCCGAGACATCTTTAATTGAAAAGCCGGTCTCCATCGCGATAAAGGTCGCCATGCGGGCAGCGTCCAATACCCCGGACAAACCTATAACACGACTACGATCCCAGCCTGTCTCCTTCCAGAATGCATAAGACATGATGTCCACCGGGTTGGTAACCAGTATCACCATGGCATTTGGAGCATAACGTTGGACATCGGCTGCAACCTGCCGAATCACGGCCAGATTGGCTTCAAGCACATCCGAACGTGACATCCCCGGTTTACGTGGCAGGCCCGCAGTTACAACAACAATATCTGAGCCAGTCATGATCTCGGCATCATCACTACCCGATACCCGGGTATCAAAACCGAATAAAATGGCAGATTCCTGAATATCCAGGGCGGTGCCTTCAGCAACCCCGTCCCTGATGTCCGTTAACACCACTTCGTGAGCCATTTCTGCATTGGCAAGAATCTGGGCTGCCGATTCGCCGACACGTCCTGCACCAACAATTGTTATTTTTTTCATAACTGCTCCTAGATTATATGGGCACAGTCCTGGCTGGCCCCGTCCCTGAAACTGCGTTGATAATACCCCTGTTTACATTCGCTGTCCCGAATCCAGGTTGCCAATACTTTTCAACGCAGAATAAGTATAAGATTCACTTTTGAAATCAGATAAATATCAGGGGCTATCATCACTATCTGCTGTTCAGGTGATCGGCATTAATGGTGATTTATTGAGCCTGAAAAACCAGGAAATGGCTGCTCAGGCGCAAGCGTCAGCCTTTTCCTCTACCTTGAGGCGCGGGTAGATTGATGGGTAAGGAAGACGGGCAACCCCGGACTGAACTGCGGCATGGGCAACAGCCGGTGGCACCCTGTCAATCAGTCGTGGATCAAGCGGTGTAGGTATGATGTATTCTGGACCAAAAGCAAGACTTTCGAGCCGATAGGCAACGAGCACTTCCTGAGGCACTGGCTCATGGGTCAAGGCCGCCAAAGCATGCACAGCCGCGACCAACATCTGTTGATTTATTGCTGTAGCCCGAACATCCAAGGCGCCGCGAAAAATAAAAGGGAAACCCAGGACATTATTAACCTGATTTGGATAATCACTCCGGCCAGTAGCCATAATCAAATCATCACGAACGGCACAGGCCGTTGCCGGGTGAATCTCCGGGTCTGGGTTTGAAAGGGCAAAAACCACCGGTCGTGGCGCCATATCGGCCACCATCGTGTCACTAACCAGATTGGGCCCGGATAAACCAATAAAGGCATCAGCACCACACATGGCATCCGCCAGGGTGCGCTCATCCGTGTCAATGGCAAATTCCTGCTTATAAATATTCAGGTTATCGCGACCATTATGAATCACTCCACCCCGATCAAGCAGCCGGATATTTTCCTTACGGGCACCTAGAGCAACCAACAATCTCATCGAAGCAATACCGGCAGCGCCAGCACCCAGACAGACTATCTTGGCCTGAGCCATAGTTTTACCTTGAAGCTCAAAGGCATTAAGGAGCCCAGCGGCCGTAATCACGGCTGTACCATGTTGATCGTCGTGAAATACGGGGATATCAAGACGCTCGCTAAGGATTTTTTCTATTTCGAAACAATGAGGTGCGGCTATATCTTCCAGGTTTATGCCACCAAAGGTTGGTGCAATGCGGGTCACCGTATCAATAAAGTCCTGTGGTGTATCGGCATCGACCTCGATATCAAAGACATTGATATCCGCAAATTTTTTGAATAATACGCCTTTGCCTTCCATGACGGGCTTGCTGGCCAGGGCACCGGTATTTCCCAGGCCCAGCACCGCGCTACCATCAGTGATGACTGCAACCAGATTACCCTTAATGGTATATTGATAAGCAGCATCAGGATCGGCAGCTATAGCCCGAACCGGCTCAGCAACACCCGGTGTGTAGGCCAGCCCCAGATCATGCTGATTAGCACATGGCTTACTAATGTCTACCGAAATCTTGCCTGGTTCAGGTCGGGCATGGTAGTCCAGCGCTGCTTGTTTACGCTCGTCGTTCATTCTGACTCGATCTATGTATAAGGCCTTGAGAAAGCAGACATTATCCGTGATTCATCAGCTGACTGCAAATACCTGACAAGCAATGTTTTTGAAATCAGGGGCTTAGACTTGTGCCTGACATGGATTGGCGGCATTGTTCGCCTGCCGATTAAGGTAGATCAGATTGTTCTGGCGCTTGCCGTAGTCAATACGCGTCAATGATCCATAATCAACCGTCAACTGGCGATAGCCGATTAACGGCATTTTCAGGGCATCTGTCACACACATCCGGATAGGGCCGACATGCATGACGATTACGATCAACTCGCCGGGGTGCGACTCTACAATGCGCTGTACGGCACCGGTAATACGTGTCATATGATCCTGTATCGATTCACCACCCTCGGGGACAAATGACACCGGATCGCGCTTCCAGGCCTTAAAATCTTCCGGGAAATCTCGCTGTATGGCGTCAAAATAAAGGCCATCCCAACTCCCAAACGGGCGCTCTTTGAGCTGAGCATCAATATGTACGGGCACTTGCAGCTTATCGATGATCGGCCGGGCAGTCATTTGCGTACGCTGCATGGGGCTGACATATATAACGTCAACAGGCTCGTCGCCCAGCATTACCGCAGCGGCTTGTGCCTGCAGCTTTCCTTCTTCAGTTAAAACAGGGTCTTCACGCTCGTCACAATATAGGCGATCGTATGGGAAGTCCGGTTTGCCGTGGCGAACGAAGATTACCCGGGTACTTTTTTCTTTTTCACGCATCAGTAGCCCTTAATTCAGATAACAGGCTTGCTATGCACATGTGGGGTACCATGCTCATTATGGGTATTTTCTGACATGGATACCGGCACCATATTGAGCTTGCCATGCCGCACGCCACGTTCAGACATCATATAATTTCCAAATTCACGAACATCTTTAACCGGTCCTCGCAATATTGCTACTTCCAGGCAATGATCATGATCCAGATGCACATGTACACTCGACAGATTAAGCTCATGGTGATGATGATGCGCCCCTGTAATCCGGCTAGCCAACTCCAGCTCATGATGATTGTAGACATAACTCAAGGTCGCCATACAAAAGCCATCCTCAACTGTTTCCAGACTTTCTGTTTCCAGGCGCTGACGAATAAGGTCACGCATTGCCTCTGACCGGTTAGTATAACCCTGTTCATTAATAAATTCGTCGAACTGCTTGGCCAGCGTCGAGTCAAGTGAAATAGTTATGCGCTCCATGTGCTTCCCATACTGCTAGTAAATTATTAAAGACTATCGGCACTACGCAGGAATGCTGCAATCATCGCCGTTGTTTCTGCCAGTTTACTAAATAAAAATGCTGCAGGCTTATTTTTGGCCTCTGCTTTAGCCATTTCAGCCAAATCCTGTACCGATTTCCCTTCATAACCCTGTAAAATACCCGTACCAAATGCTGCCTCAAAATCCGGTATATATTTCTCGCTAATGCCCTGTATCGCGACACCAGTGAGTTTATTTTGACTATCAATACCAACAGCCAGCACAACATCACCATGGCGATAAGCATACTTCATGATAATAGCCCCGCCCATTACTTCGCCGCTGCTACGATCGTTAGCCCGGTAATAGGTATGTATATTACTGTCCAGATCAATACCCAGTTCACCTTCAACACTTTTTGCCGATGTCATTGAAAGCCTTTCCTTGCGTTTGACCAATTTAGCACCACCTGGCAACAAGGCCCTTAGAACCTCTTTGGTATCTAGAAACTGGGTAACTGAGCCCGCATGCCCCTTATGTGCCTCAGCCTGAGGCGGCCATATCACGACACAGCCCAGTAATACTGGAAATATAAATAACACCATCTTATGTCCAAACCATCGCATCCCAATCTACTCCTGTTAATAGTTTTTCATGTTGATGGTGATACCCACACATCCCATAAAATTCGCAGCGACATCAATAGCAGACATACCCCCACCAGGGTACCCGCAATCATCGTGATCCATGCAAAATCATCCGCAACAAATCGGGTCAGACTCAAACCGGCAATATCAGCAACAAATGACAAAAACAAGACCGTAACCAATACGGATTTAGTGACTTCTGATAACCGGGTCATACAGGTCAGGCTGCCAATACTAATCAATATCAGCGCAAAACCCAGCAAATGCACATGCGACAACTGGGCCATAACTTGCGGTGGCAATGAATCATCAACCTTCATGACATGATTCGCCATCGTGGCATGGTCCATCCCTGTCATGCCATGCCCTGCACCAGTCACTTCATCGTCATCCAGAGAAAATTCTTCCTCTACAAAACCATGCTCTGCTATAGCCTGTTGCTCGACCTGATTGAGAGATTTGTCACCATAATGGTCAGCAATGGCGTCCACCGACAAACCAACCGCCAGCGTTGCATTCAATGCCGCTGATAAATAACCTGCGCCCAATGTTATAACAAAGGCACTAATGAGCAACCGCCAGGAATACGGTAATCGCGACAAATCTGCATTCCCTGAAAATGTACCCATAGTGTCAACCCCTCCTATTCCATAGAGTCAGCTATTACCTTTATCATGGTCATGGTCATGGTCATGGTCATGGTCATGGTCATGGTCATGGTCATGGTCATGGTCATGGTCATGGTCATGGTCACCATGATTATGGCCGCCACTGTCATGATGATGGTGATGTTCGCCATGATCGTGGTCATGATTATGCGTCATATCATCACCATGCGAATGTGGCACCCCGACATGACCGCCATCATCGTGTTCGTGGTTATCATGGGAATGAAAATGCTCATCATCTGGATGTTCATGCAAATGTTCATGACCATGACCATGAACATGTAAATGTACATGCTCATGACCATCCGGACCATGGGCATGACGATGTGCGTGGAGAAACTTTGAAATGATATCCCGGTGCTCGTCGTCCATATCCTGAGTATGCAGGATCCCATGTAACAACTCATGGGTCATCAATGCCAACGGCAACTCGAGTTTGTTCTCTTCCAGAAAATTACGGTCATAGAGCATTTTTTTTGTCGGTCCTTCGGCTATAATCTTACCATCGGTCAGCATCAGGCAGCGATCACATACCTCCAGTGCAATATCAAGATCATGTGTGCACAACAAAACGGTTTTGTCTGACTCCTTAAGCCAATTTATCAGCTTACGCCTGTTTAATGGATCCATATTGGTTGAAGGCTCATCAAAAACCAGCATTTCCGGCTGATAAGATAATACCGTTGCCAATGCCAAACGCTTGCGCTCACCAAATGATAAATGGAACGATGACCGCTCCTTAAATCCTTCAAGCCCGACAACCTTCAATGCCTCATCGACGCGCGCCTCGATCTCATCCCTGGGTAAACCAAGGTTCAGGGGTCCAAATGCCACATCATCAAACACCGTTGGACAAAAGAGCTGGTCATCTGGGTCCTGAAATACTATGCCAATTCGCCGACGTATATCCTTTAATGTATCCTTGGCAACTTCAATACCATCAATAGTGACACGGCCGCTATTGGCTATCTGGACACCATTTAGGTGGCTCATAAATGTTGACTTGCCCGCGCCATTAGGCCCAATCAATGCAACCTTCTCTCCTTTACGAATCTGGCACGTAAGGCCTTTAAGCACCTCGTGTCCATCTGGATAGGTAAAGCTGATATTGTCAACATCTATCATCACTGGGTCGGACATACTACACTCCTGTTAAAAAATCTCTGGTCATACATGATTGCCAGCGGGTAATCAGTACCAGCCCTGGGCCGCTTGCGGGAACTTGCCACTAAAATCACCGGCCACCAAAAAGACAGATACTATCAGGGCCACTATAGCCTTGACATAATCACTGCCATGGCTCTGAAATGTTACCAGCATGTGCAGTTCGCCCTGATAACCCTTGGACAACATCGCCTTATAGACACGTTCAGTACGCTCAAAACTCCGTATCAACAAAGTACCAACGAAATGGCCAAAGATATTCATTGTTCGCATATTAGTACGGGGCACAAAGCCACGTGCGCGCATAGATGTATGCATGCGGCGCATCTCATCCAGAAAAACAAAGGTATAGCGGTAGGTAAATAATAACATTTGCACTACTACCTTCGGACACTTGAGGTGCTGCAGCGCCAGCATTGACACGTCAAAACGACTGGAACCAAAAATGGCAAAGGTTACCAAAACTATTGACAGGGCCTTGATAAATATCAGGGTCGCAAGCCGCAGGCCCTCCCAGGCAAAACCAAGTCCGAGCACTGTAAAGGCTGGGGCTCCTGGATAAGACAATGGCATCACCAGAAAAAATGGCACCAGGAAGACCAGAACAAAAGACAAACCATGAGAAACAAAATGGAATGGCAATGCGGTTAATCTGATTAGCACGGCCGCCATCACAATCGCAACAACTGCCATAGGGATCGTCTTCAGCAGCGCAACTGATATAATAAATATTCCTAATGCTGCAATTTTGACCCGTGGATCCCACTGATTAATTATGGATTCAACACCATGATAACGATCTATATCCAGAGCCATATCGTGTCGCCTTAACCCTGAGTGACTGGCTGTTTACGTCCAGCCAGGATATCAGGTTTGGTTTTGTGTAAGAATTCGGCACTGGCACCAACTACGGCTGCCTCAATAATCATTATCGGGATATGGGCCGCCAACACTGTCGCAGCTATGGCATTAAAGGCTTCACCTGTCGTAATCAGCGCTGTCGCTAACACGATACCCGAACTAATCGTACCAACAGCACCCGCCAAAGCACCAAACACAAACTCGCGCTTCTTAAATGAGAAACGATGGCGTTGCTGCCAGACCATATAGGCGATCAGTCCACCACCACCCAGCATTAACGAATTAATACCAATGACTGTAATGCCGCCATGGCCAAAAATAATGGCCTGCAATATGATTCCAAGCATTATTGCGGCAAAGGCCCTCCAGCCAAGTACAACACCCACCAGGCCATTCAAGATAAGATGGATGCTTGCCGGCCCCAGAGGCACCTTGATCAACGAGGCGATAAAAAATACCGAGGTGATAACAGAAATCTTGGGCACCTCTTCCATATCCAGCTTGCGCATGGTTATACCGGCCAGCACAGCCGTACCGACGTAGCCGGCCACCCACACGGGTGTTGATAAAATACCTTCTGAAATATGCATGTTACCGCCTTTGCCTTGTTCGTATTAATAGATCTGCCAGACACCTATCGGCCCATACCAGAACCGGCTTGACCTGCCTTGACTTACTTAGAGGTGTTTTTACTGCTCATTTTACGTGCCTGGAAATACAGGAATAATCCTCCGATACCCATAATGATACCGACACCACCAATGATGTCGCTTAAGTTGCGGCGCTCTTTGAGCTCGTCAAGGGCTCTCATTACGGGTCGCATTGACTGCCCGACAGACTTTCTTATCAATGCCTGGAGTTCCTTATCTGCCACCGGCTGGGTACTTTCTCTATCAGTCGCAGCGCCCGCTTTAACAGCAGCACTCGCTTGTGCATTACCCGCGCTGACATCAGTCACTTCTTCACCAGCCACTTCATCGCCAGACAGCTCATATTGCGCCATGTGGCCTTCGCCAGCATTTAACGTGATGCGTAAATCACCTGCTGTCGGAATGGCGAATGAAAGCTGGCCATCGTCGCTGGTAAAACCATTAAACACCTGTTTATCACTTGAGTCATAAACAATAACTTCACATTTTTTGGGTTTTTTGCCATCAGTGAAGTAACCCTCGACAAATATCTCATTGCCTTCAACAAAGGCAAACATATTGACCTTATGGGCCTGTGCTGAAAGTGTTACTGCCAGCAACATAACCAAGACCCCACCCTGCAAGCCTGACATTTTAATCACTGTAACCCCATGTATAATATCTACAAAAAAATCTTCATACATTATACCTATTTTTTATGAAGCCGTCCATCATTCGTTAATAATTACTAACAATAACAAATTGTTATAAAAAGGCCGATGCAAACAATCTGCATCGGCCCTGGCTAACATCCTGACCTACTACTTCATATCATGTGTCTTGACCCAGAGGACTGCACCAATTTCAACAGGATAATCCTTACCCTCATGCCGCATTGTTTTATCATCCTCATTCAGCGCCGCAAAACCCCACCAGCCACTTTTTGGCATGGCATAGGTAAATACGCCATTTTTATCGGCTTTTACCACCTGAGTAATCATCGGATCTGCTTCTGCCGACAACTCACCTTTTTCGTCATAATATTCAACCTCTACCTCGGCAAACGGCACTGGCTCCCCCTTGACCTTGACGATACCCTGAAAGACATTGCCGCTATACAGGCCATAAGGTCGTGTTAAGGGGGTTATCTCGGTCTTTAAACCCACTTCCTGATCCCAGCCTTCTTCGAGACCAAAGGCATTGACGATCACCTTGGTGTAATGGACTATAAAAGACTCTTCTGCCGGCTCCCAATAGGGCTTGGGCTCGATGAAAAAGATATGGTCACCGGGACGGCGGATGGAATAATCCAGGACATAGGCATCCATTGTGTCGCCGGCTCTATCTTTCTTTTTAACTGCCTTAAGATTTGATAACAAATCCGTTGTTTTACCACTATTAACAACACCAAACTGCGCCGGTTTGACCATGTTCATGCCGATACCTTCAAACGGGTGCCAGAATAAAACATCCAGATTTAGCTTACGTGATTCCTTTTGTTTCACCATGTCATCAGATGGAATGATCATCTGAAAATGCGCAGCAGCCGTATTCATTACACCAGCCATCATTGCGCCCACAAGTGCCATACCCAGTCTCAATTTCATAGACATCTTTCGTACTCCTGACTTAATCATTACATTATTAAATTATTCAAACGCTTTTCATACCGTGATTAGAACTCAACGGCCATCTGCAGCAACAGGTTCGTACTGGACTGACCGCTATAATCATTCATGTCAGAATATTCAACGGCCAGTGAGGCGCCTTCGGCCACGTCGGTCGCCATGCTGAGCATATAGCCGTCTTCCGGCAACCCCGCGAACGCTGCCTCAGTCGTCGCCTGGTATCCAGCTGCGACGGTATAACCATTGCCCACCTCATAGGCAATCTCGATATTCGTTGCTGTCGGCTGACTATCTGTGGTTACTGCTGTAGCCAGGTCGCCTGCGCTAAAATTTGTTGTAGCACCAACATATTCCCCAATGACAGTCATGGGTCCTGACGACCATGTCGCAATAAATCCGATGGCCGGTACAGTATCTGCCACATCAGGCCCGAGATCCTGCAGGGCATCACTATCGGCCAGGTTAGAGATATAACTCAAGCCAAGGCCCAACTCGCCGCCGGCCAGCTCACGGTTCGTGCCTATGTTTGCACCAAAACCGGCAATCGTCTCGTCTTCGCCTGTTTTTAATGAGTCACCATTAAATGCATACACTGAACCGGCAACAGCGCCACTTTCAAAGCCAAGCTCCACCACGGTTTCATTGGTCTCACCAAGCTCCAGGGTTAATGGATCTGAAATCATATGGGTATCAAAACTACCGAAGGGCACATATTTCTTACCAGTCGTCAGTGACATCGTCTCGCCTAGCTTGACTGACATTGTCCCTTCATCAATGCCTAAATCTGTTTCATCTTCCTCATACAGGAACAGGACATGCGTACTGACATCTGTGCTTACATTCGCATCGATACCAAGTTCAATAGTTGCCAGGACGATGTCACTCTCATTTGTTCCCGCAACAAAACCGGCATCCTGTGTGAAGTTGGCTTCCACCTCTGCCAAGCCCGATATCTCGACATCAGCCGCAAATACATTGCCACCACTCAGCGCCAATGCTGCAGCTACTGAAGTTGCCACCAATTTAGAATTCTTTATATTCATCCTGTTCGCCTCTCAATCTAAGTACTAAATTTACAAATAACTTTATCATAAATATGAAGAAGTCATATTACATCATACATCATACGATGTCAATATTCTTCATACATATTATACTTCATCAAAATCGTAAATATGACAGTCCTGTTTTTACCACGCACACAAATCATTGTAGGTTTATCGACTACAATTGATCACTCTAAAGCCTCAATTAAAAAATTATATGCAAATGAAATCAACTGGATATGAAGCAAAAAAAACGGGACCCGGTTAAACCGGAATCCCGTTAGCTCTGAATATAGGCTGATCTGAGACTCAGCCTGGAGGAGATTAGATCTATAAATTCATCAATCGTTGGCAATACGCTGGGCTACACCCGGATCCTCTGAATTATGCTCAACCCAGTGTTTTTCACCGGAGTTGGTGATTTCACACTTCCAGAATGGTGCATCCTGCTTCAGGTAATTAATGATATAACGGCAGGCATCAAATGAATCGGCACGATGCGCCGCCCAAACGGCTATTAATACAATAGGGTCACCAGGAACCATATCGCCAACGCGGTGCACAACAAAGGCGTCCATGACATCCCAGCGATCCAGCGCTTCCTGGCATACTCGCTCAATATGCTTTTCTGTCATACCCGGGTAATGATCAAGATGCATTGATTGAACATCCTCACCATCATTGAAGTCACGCATCGTACCAAGGAAGGTTACGATTCCACCATGCTTACCTTGTGGCATCGTCTTCTCATAATCAAGAATCGCCTGATAAGGATCGAACCCTTCTTTTTCGATAACAACCTTCATATGTTACCCCCCTGTCACCGGTGGGAAAAACGCCACTTCGTCACCCGCCTTAATCACATGAGCAGAATCCGTATATTCCATATTTACTGCCACCAGGATTGAGTCAGGCATAGGCGAATCAGACAGCTTCTCCCATAACTCAGCAATCGTAGCTTCATCCTTATCGAAGCTTACCTTGTCGTCTGCGCGGCCCATTTTATCTCGCAGGCTGGCAAAAAACCTTACTTTGATATCCATTACAACCTCTCTAAAAACATTTGAACAGGGACGATTATGCGTCTTCGCGTGTCCAGTCACCGGACTTACCACCTGACTTGGACAACATGCAAACATCTGAAATACGCATAAAACGATCAACTGCCTTACACATATCGTAGACTGTCAGCAATGCAATCTGAACCGCATTCACTGCTTCGATCTCAACACCGGTTTGACCATAACAACGCACGGTCGCACGACAATAAACCGAATTTGTATCAGGCTCAGGCTCCAGCTCTATATTTACGTTGGTAATCATCAGCGGGTGACACAGTGGCACCAGTTCGGCCGTTCTTTTGGTTGCCATCACTCCTGCGACGCGAGCAATACCCAGAACATCACCTTTTTTGTGGTCTCCCATGACGATTCTGTCCAGGGTCTCTTTTTCCATATAAATGCGGCCATCAGCCACACCTTCACGTGTCGTTTCTTTCTTGCCACCCACATCAACCATATAGGCTTCACCGGATGCGTTAAAATGCGTTAAATCATTGTAAGCCATAACTATACTCTTTATGTTAATTGTCTAACTACTTACTCGTGTCACCAAGCTGAGGGTGATCACCCACCTATCTGGGTCATGCTGGCGCGATTCCGACTAATGTCTGATACATTAACCTTGGCCGCAACACTAGCCGCTTTTTTCGCTTCAAACCCGTCAATATGTTTATCACCAAACGCCTGGCGGAACAACGCTACGATATCATCGTCCGATGCACCCTGCCTCATTAAATCTTTAAGAAGATAAGGTTCTTCCGAATACAGGCAGTTCATAATGCTACCGTCAGCGGTAACACGGATTCGAGAACAGTTACCACAAAGACTACGGGTAAACGCTGGTATTACTGCGATTTTACCTTTATACCCCGGGGCCTGGAAAATGTGATGCTCAGTGCGCGTTCCCGAAGCCGGCGCTATCCCTGGATAACGTTTCTCAATCTGTGAATTCAAGTCCGCCGCACTAGCGAAGTGCTGGCCTGACTCCCAAATTTGATGGGCGTCAAAAGGCATAAATTCAATGAAGCGTACTGTAACCGGCTTATCCTTGGTCAATTCACAGAAATCGATAAGCTCATCTTCATTAAAGCCACGCATCAATACTACATTGATCTTAACGCGAGGGAATCCTAGTTTAACCGCAAGGTCGATGCTCTCCAGCACCTTATCAATACCTTTGCGTCGCGTAATACTTTCAAACTTATCCTCATCCATTGAGTCCAAACTGATATTTACACCCGTCAGACCAGCCTTCAGCAAAGCCTCAGCATATTTCGGGAACAGCAGACCATTAGTCGTTAGATGTACACCTTTGATACCCGGTGTATTTGCGGCAAACTCTACCAACTCGACAATATCTGGTCGCATCAATGGTTCGCCACCAGTAAAACGTACCTTTTTCACGCCCATACGCGACAAGGTTGTAATGACACGCTCGATCTCATTAGTACGCAGCACCATATCCTTGTCCTTAAACTGCACGCCTTCTTCCGGCATACAATAAGTACAACGCAGATTACATTGCTCAATCACAGCGATTCTGACATAGTCAAATGTACGGCCATGTTTATCCTGTAACGGAGGAAGGGAAGATGAAGGCATATTGGCTGACTGCTCGCTGGGGGTGCCGTTCGCCTTGTCCTGATTCGCTGATTCGTTGAGCATACTCTGTCTCCTCAAAGGGCTGACTTGGTTCATATTGTGGCCGCTCAAATAGATGAGCATTTTACTAAGGTATTAAGATACCTCTTAACCCTTGGTGGGGTCTGGTATCTTTCCCTAAGACCGCACTTCCCTGGCGTACACTGACTCCGTATTTGTTTCCCAGGGAAGACCCTGTGAAGCTTCTTGGCTAAACCACGGCTCCTGACACCCTAGATAGTGCCAACCTATGGCCGCCGATTAGTATAACATGAATTTAAGATAAAATCATGTCGACTAACCATAGAAGCTACTTAAGGCGCCATCATCATACGGGTCCGCCATTCATCATAACCACTCAACCATATGTTTTATATGTGTATTTTTTCTGCCACGATGAGCCTGGAGCAATCCAGACAAACCGCACAACCTTATCAACCAGACAAAACCCTTACCTGAAAAATTGACAGATTTGGCGATTTTGTTCAAGCTGCTACGCTTATCGGCCGCCTATCCGGTTTAGTTAGCAACCCAATAAGCCGATTAACCGCCAGGATTTTCTGCGCCATAAGCAGCAAACCTGTCAACAGGAACAACCTTAAGTGAGATAAACATGCAAAACTCAGCCATTAATTACAGCCAGGGACAGTGGCAACAAATGCCCAGTCTTGAAACAGCCCGTTCACATTGCCCAACTGTCGCCTATAAAGGCAAACTATACGGATTTGGCGGCGGTGGTCCAAATTTTAAAAGTCAGAATACAACTGTAATTTATGACCCCGAATCTGATAGCTGGTCATACGGCAGCAATATGCCTACCCTGCGCTCAGGCTCCGTGGCCCAGCTGGTAGGTGACCGCATATATGTCATCGGCGGCGGCTTCAAACAGGAAAATGGCACCTTTAAATTCCTCAGGACTACTGAAATTTACGACCCAATTTCTGATAGCTGGGAATCAGGCCCTGACATGCTGCAGCCACATGATTTCCCCGGTGGCATACTGCATGATAATTACATCTACATCCTGGGCGGCCACCATCCCGATGCTGTTGTGGCTGGACCACAAACAGACCCGGGGTTTGATTTTTGCGAACGACTGAACCTGGCCAGCGGTGAATGGGAGCAGATAGCCTCATTACCTACACCACGTTTTGCACTTACCGCCGTGGTCATTGACAACAAAATAGTGACCATGGGAGGCGTTGCTTTTCGCCCCGAAGGCTTCAATAATTTCGATCATACGGAAGTTTATGACCCCGCCAGTAATAGCTGGACTCATGGTGAGATAACACTGCCCTGGACATCGGCCGGGCAAGGCTCCTGCATGGTGGATGACCAATTATTCATATTTGGCGGGTACAGCGGTGACGGAATAGGAAACCATGCTGCCTGTTATGACACCCAAACAAAAAAATGGGCCATCCTTCCACCCATGCCAAACACGCTCGCGGCCATGGGTGTATGTACCATTGGACGTAGCATTTACCTGCTGGGTGGATGGGCAGATGACAACCGAGACCCACAGGATTTCCTGTTTAGATACCAATACTAATGTTGAATACGCTCAATGATACACAGCTGGAGCGTTACAGCCGCCACATTTTATTACCCCAAATTGATGCGGCCGGCCAACAACAACTGCTCAATGCCCATGTCCTGATCATAGGACTGGGCGGACTGGGTTCGCCCGCTGCCATGTACCTTGCATCAAGCGGTATCGGGCATCTAACCCTCTGTGATTTCGACCTGGTTGAGATGAGCAATCTGCAACGCCAGATTGCTCATAATACTAACGATGTTGGCAAAAGAAAGGTCGATTCAGCACAAGAAACTCTGCAGGCACTGAATCCGGACACGAGAATTACTGCTATTGACCATGCCCTGCATGGCGATACGCTCTATGAGCAAGTTCAGAGAGCAGATATTGTCCTTGATGCCAGCGACAACTTTGATACGCGCTTTGAGATTAACCTTGCCTGTGTTCACACACAAACCCCCTTGGTTTCCGGTTCTGCCACCCGTATGCAAGGACAAGTTGCAGTTTTCAACAAGCACATAAACAGCCCCTGTTACAGTTGTCTATATTCGGCGTCATCCCTGCCCGGAACCACATCATGTAGCGAAAACGGCGTATTGGCGCCACTGGTAGGCATTATTGGCGCCACCATGGCTACAGAAACACTCAAACTTTTAATGGATATAGGCAAATCACTGGATGGCCGACTCTTATTACTGGATGCAGAAACCATGCACTGGCGCGATCTGCGCCTGACTCGAGACATACATTGTCCGGTCTGCGCGATAAACACGAAAGAAAAATCCATGCTATAATTGAGAAGTTTACTGCCGTTATAACCGTAAGGTATCCCGGGTTGATCAGACCCACAAATCAACAAACATGGCTGGAGGTTAATGAATGAAGGCCAAAGATCGCCGACTGGCTGAACTGCGTGAAGCAGTCCCCGAAGTAACACCGGCTGAAGCCGTAGACATGCAAAATAAGGGCTCAGCATTAATAGATGTACGAGATCCTGATGAAGTCGCCCAGGGTAGCCCCAAAGGGGCTCACCGTCTGGGTCGCAGTTTTCTCGAACTACGCATTGAAGATGCCGTCCCTGATCTAAACACACCCCTGATCGTTATGTGTGCGGGTGGTGTACGTTCATATTTTGCGGCTGAAGCCCTGAAGAACCTGGGCTACGAGAATATTTCTTCATTATCCGGCGGCTTTAATCGCTGGAAAAACGACGGCATGCCTTTCGAGATGCCCCGCCAGCTTGATGCTGACGCCAAAGAACGTTATGCCAGACACCTCACCATCAAGGAAGTTGGAGAAGAAGGGCAGCTAAAACTGATGGACAGCAAGGTTTTGCTCATCGGAGCTGGCGGCCTTGGATCACCGTCTGCCTACTACCTGGCAGCCGCCGGTGTTGGCACACTAGGACTGGTCGATCATGATGTCGTTGATCGCAGCAATCTCCAGCGGCAAATCCTGCATACAGAAGATCGCGTAGGAGTGCCCAAGGTTGAATCGGCCAAACAGGCACTCACAGCATTAAACCCCAATGTTAATGTCCGCACCTACCAGACATTGCTCAACCCCGATAATGTTGAAGAAATATTTTCAGGCTATGATGTTATTGTAGATGGTACAGATAACCTGACCGCACGCTATTTGATCAATGACGCCTGCGTCAAAATGGGGTTACCTAATGTTCATGCTGCGGTTTACCGCTTTGATGGACAGATTACTGTGTTCTGGCCTAGTTTTAGCAAAGAGCATGGTGGTTGTTACCGCTGCATGTTCCCTGAGCCACCCCCCCCTGAGCTGGCGCCATCCTGTGCCGAAGCAGGCGTACTTGGTGTTATGCCCGGTGTGTTTGGTTTATTACAGGCCGTAGAGACATTAAAAATACTGCTGGATATTGGTGAGCCCCTTGTAGGCAGACAACTGACCTATGATGCGCTGAGCGGTGATTTTTTTATGATGAAAACCCGGCCTAATCCTGAATGCCGCTGGTGCAGTGAAGGGGCAGAGTTTCCTGGTTATGAAGAAGTTGCCCAGGTTTGCTCGTCTACACCGCCCGGAAAATAAAACACCAGGCACTGGGCAACAAAAAACCCGCATCATAGCGGGTTTTTTGTTGCCCAGTTGTCATCTACACATCATGCAGACAGCTGCAGCGCCATGCTATCGAGCCCCGAGCAATCCTCGAGTACCTGTCGTGTAATCATGGCTACCTGATAATCCCCAAGCTCCAACATTTGCATAATTGAATCTGGTATCTCTGCAGGCCCCTCATTATTTATATCGTACTGTTTTAATAACAAATCTGACAGCATGACCAGCTGTGAATAAACAGCATGCGGTCCCTGATAATACTCATTATGGTGCTCGCGTGTTGCCACCACAACCTCTTCAGGCAAGCGCCATGCCTTCATAAGCCAGGCACCAATACGCGTGTGGTCCACACCAAGTACTTCCTTTTCGATATCTACAACAGCACGCTGTGGCTCACGAATAATAAATTTATTCAGAAGCAGGAACTCCTGCTTGAACAGGTGCCCTAATAACAGATGGCCAAAATTGTGTAATAAGCCAGCCAAATATGCGAGCCCGGCTGGCGGGCGAATCTCAGCGGGTAATGCACTACTCAGCGCCTGAACCAATGCTGCACTATAAATAGCATGACGCCAGAAGTTGTCCATACCCAGAGGAACATTTTTAGGCATGGAAAATGATCGTGCGGCAGTCACCCCAAGCGCAAGGTTCATAACCATGTTGTATCCCAGCACACGAGATACTGCTGTATGGACAGAATCGACCTTGCCCCTATAACCAAAAAATGGTGATGATGAATAGCGCATCACCTGGGCCGTCAAACTAGGGTCGAGCTCAACGATAGAAACCAAATCTTTTATCGAGGCATCCGGATCTGAATTTAGCTGGATAATACGCTGTGCCATTTCCGGCATCGGCGGCAGCCTTTTCAGCCGTGCTATGCGCGACTTGATATCCAGCAATGGTTTTGTCGTTTGCTGATCAATGGTATTTAATGCCGCATTTGCCATAAGTAAGTCCATCCAAAGTTAAAATCTGTTATACGGGCTGTTTAATCTGCCCCGTATTTCTTACCAAGGTTATCGGTACAACAGGAACTTTAACTTAAGGGCCATGTTTCATTCCTTGACCCAGTACCACTTACAATGTGAACTACGTCACAGTTTTGCCAAAAAACAGAGAAAACAGTGCCATATATTCAGAAAACTGGTCAGTTCAACCCAGCCAGCCGGCAATATAACTAATGAGAATGGGACAAGATTAATTATTTCGGTACAACCGCCTGCTCACCAATACGCAGCAAACTGGGCAAAAGAATTAACGTAAATAAGGTACTCAAAATCATGCCGCCGACAATTACTGCGGCGAGCCCGCGATATAACTCACTCCCGGCACCAGGCATCAACATCAAAGGCAGCATGCCAAATATACTGGTCAAGGTACTCATCAAGATAGGCCGCAATCTTAGCTGAACCGCTTGAGAAACAGCATCCTGACGGGTCAGTCCATCACGTTCTGCCGCCCTGGTCTGATGAATAAGTAATATTGCATTATTAACTACCAGGCCCAACAAAATTACAAAACCTATCATGGTCAACAGATCCATCGGCTGAAAAACCACTACATTCATTAACTGTAATGCGATCACTCCACCTACTGTTGCCATCGGAATCACCAGAATCACTAGTAAACTATCCAGAAATGAACGGAATAAGGCACTTATCAACAGATAAAGGATGACAATTGCCAGGACAAAGGTTCCCGACATGTTTTTTAATGCGGTCTGCAGTTTGTCAGCTGTCCCGGCATAAGTGATTGTACCCTCTTCAGGTAAATCCATAACTAAAAGCGGCTCAACCTTTTCTCGCAATACCATTAGAGCTTCATCAAGCGATACGCCCTCAGGCGGCCTCACCTGCAGTGTTATGGTACGGCGGCGATCAATACGTCTTAATTCATCGGGCCCGGCAGTCCTTTCAATCCTCACTAACTCACCTAATGGCAACACACCCGCATCAGGTGTTGCCAGAGGAATTGCGCTTAATTCTTCAGGTGTCACCCATGGCCGTGATCGTAACATTACATCAAGGCTCTGCTCACCATCGAAATAATCACCGGCATACAATCCATTACCCAGAGAGCGGACAATAGCAGCCATAGTTTTTCTATCCCAGCCTGCCTCAACAATACGCCGCTCCTCTGGTTGCATACGCAACTCAGGCGCAGCAAGATCCAGACCGGGAAATGGACGAACCGAAGCCCCTGGCAAAACCTGCTTAATAGTTGCAAATGCCTTGCCAGCCACCTGCAACAAGGCATCTATATCTCGCCCTTGAATATCTACATCAATAGAATTTCCACCACCAAAACCGCCGAATAATGACGCCCGAAACGCGAAGCCAATGGTATCCGGGAATTCCTGCACCATACCATTAACAATAGGCAACAACTCACCTGTACGGCCTGGATCTTCGGTACGAATACCCATAAAAACACCGCTAGGGAAGGCCACAAAAAAATAATTACTAACCTTAGGCTCTAAATCACCATTGATATAAGGCTTGAGTTTATGAGAAATTATTCTTCCCATCTCCTTCTCTGTTGTCTCAATATTCTGGCCCGGCGGAGGATTAATAAATGTAAAAACCAGATTACGATTACCCTCTGGCAGATAATCTGCTGCAGGCATAAATATAATAATGGCCAGTATCGGGGCAGAGGTTAAGGCGGCAATCCACATCAATCGTCGTCCTGGTGTATCTGTTACGCGCATGATAAATCGGGTAATTTGCAGCCACCAGCGATGATGTGGGTCCTGCATTACCACCTGCCGTAAACCATTCATTGCCAATGTTGGCAAAACAGTGACCGCGATCAATAATGAAAAACAAACCGCTACAGCAATCGTTAATGCCAGATCAGCAAACAATTGACCCGATTCATCTTTCAAAAAAACAACAGGTAAAAATATTGCTACTGTCGTTACCGTTGATGCCAGCAATGCACCCCACACCCTGCCAGTACCTTGCAACGATGCCTGGTAACTTTCCTCACCCTGTTCACGCAATCGCACTATATTTTCCAGGACTATAATCGCTGCGTCCAATACCATACCTACAGCGAAGGCCAGTCCTGCCAGAGATATCACATTGATGGTACGGCCAAAAACATCAAGCAATATAAAACTACCTAGCAGGCAAGCGGGAATAGCCAGAGCCACCATTAAGGTAGCGCGCAGTTTTCGAAAGAACCACCACAAAACCCCGACCGCCAGCAACACCCCTAGCCCCAGATTGTTGCGCACCATTGCAATGGATCTATCAATATAGATAGTCTCATCATAGACCTGCTCAAGTGACAGATCCGCACGCGCCAACGGTCCATCGCGCAACTCATCTACCGCCTCTTGTAAACCCGCCATTACCTGTAAAACATTAACACCCGTTTCTCTATGGGCATTTACTGCCATGGCCAGCTCACCGTTTTGAATAACAAAACTACTTCTATCCACTGGGAGAATATCAACGCTCGCCACATCACGAAGATAGACTGGATGACCATCCCGCCAGTCCAGTATCATCTCACCCAGATCGTTTATTTTGTAACCGCCCGTATAACGCAAGGTATAACGGCGCTTTCCAATATCAGAAAATCCGGCCGAAATATCCTCACTCCCAATACGACTAACAATACGGGGTAACTCAATACCTAGACTGGCTACCTTATAAGGATCAAAGGTTATACGCAGCTCATTTTCCCGCCCACCACGCACCTCTGACATAGCTACACCAGGGACACGTTCAAATCGTGACTGGACAACTTCTTCTATGAAATCCTGATAACTGGAAATATCCCGCCCATTGCCAGGCAATGGTTTGAGGATAAACCAGGCAATAGCTCGACTATTGCCCCCAACAGCGCTAATAATAGGTTCATCAGCATCCAGTGGATAATCTGGCACACGATTCAGGCGATTCATCACCTCAAGTAGAGCACGACGCAAATCTGTACCAACAGCAAACGTCACGGTCATCTTACCGGTGCCTCTCTGTGCCTGTGCCAAATATTTTATAGCACCAGGCAGGCCACGTAACGCCTCCTCCTGCGGCTCTATGATTTCCGCCTCAACTTCTTCCGGTGCCGCTGATCGCCAATTGGTAGAAATTGTAATTTCTGGCTCTTCTATCTCAGGAGTCAACTGTACCGGCAGTCGTAACAGGCTGATAACGCCAAATAGCAATAACAGTAATACCGCGACCAATACTGCAACCGGATTGGCCAGAGATAACTGGGTCAATTTCACGGCGATTTACCTGTATCTATCACCCTGACATTCTGGCCTGGACGCAAACGCTCTGCCCCACGAGTAATAACTCGATCACCGGCACTTATGTTACCATCGATGGCGATCCAGTCACCTTCAGCAATACCGGTGTTTACAGAAATACGTTCTGCTATGCCATCTTCCAAAACCCGAAACACCGCTATACCACTACGTCTCATAACCAACGCATCACGAGGTACGGCTATTACTGTACGGTGAGCAGCAGTCGGGACTGCAACCCTTACCGGCTGCCCCACCAGCCAATCGCCGTCATTAACTATATCCAGACGTAAGGCCAATTGCCGTGATGCGCTAGCAGCAGCATTTGTCACTGTCCGCAAACGTGCTTTCTTTACTAACTTGTCATCTTTAACCAGCAATTCATCATCAGGGCGCAAATATAATAGTGATGACAAAGGGGCATCGGCCTGAACCTCAAGCTCTTGTGGATCCAGCATCTGCAACAATAACGTTCCATTTGTAGCCCAGCCTCCTGCCTGAACATAACGCTGAATAATAACTCCGGAAAATGGGGCGCGCACTGTCGCACGATTGATCATATCCTGAGATTGTTGCAATTGTGCTGCAGCCAGAGATACTTCAGCCTGGGCAACCTCACTTTCGGCCTCTGTTCTTTCAAGCTGGGTTCGTGCTGCATTATTTTGCTCCGCAAGCTGACTCAAACGTTTGACCTCTTGCCGCAAAAATACACTTTGTGCCTCCGCCCGCCTGACTCGGGCTTGTTGTTCTTCAAATAAGAGCCTCAAGCGTGACGCGTCTATCCTGGCTATAACCTCCCCTTTGTGAACGCGGTGCCCAGTATCCGCCACATAAGTCAGGCGCCCTTCTGTTTCAGCTGCAATCTGCGCATTTGTTCGGCTGTCTACACTGCCCGTAACCCAGGTCACCGGTGACATCATACGTTCTACAGCTTCTACAGCTGCCACCGGTGCAGGTGGCCTGGCCGGCATGGATTTTTCTTCGCCCAAAACCGCACCCACAGACAATGCCAAAAACATCGTTAATATAATTAAATAGTTAGCCATACCTGCTGACACTCTGTTTCGCTCTTCAGTCCCTACAACCAACCGCCGATTAACCTTATGTGGAATATGATATATCGTGGTCGACTCCTAATAAAGAACATAGTATATAGTAGTCAGTAAGCATAGCTGAACAAGTATCAATATCTAATTGCTGATATATAAACTATGAGCTCGACATGAGTAATGACCCCACCATTAAATATGACGATCACCTCTACCGTCTGCTACGGGAAGGGCATATAAAAAGTTTTAATGAGGCTCGTGAACGAGGCGAGAGCAGTGATTTTACCCGCTGTGATTTTCGCGGCATTGATCTACGGGGCCTAAATGCAGATGGCCTGGATTTGTCAGACTGCTATTTTCGTCAGGCAGACCTGCGCGGCATCGATTTCAGTAGTGCCTGCCTTGAAGGCGCAAGTATTCATGCCACCAAAATATCAGGCGCCCTTTTTCCTAAAGCACTCAGCGCCGACGAAATCACCCTGTCATTAATCCACGGCACGCGCTTACGTTATTCTTAGCGCCACTAATCAGTAGAATAGTAGTCAGCATCAACAGGCAATACATCCATCACTAAAGGCACAACAGCATCTTGCAGCCATTCATACATGGGCTGCAATTCATGATAGCTCCGACACACCTGGATAACATACAACAAGGTTCTTGGTATGTCCTGTAAATAACCGGACTTGTTATCCCGTATATTTAAACGAGAAAATATCCCTATGGCCTTCAAATGTCGCTGCACACCCATCAAGTCAAACCAGCGCAGAAACTCCGCGCTTGAAATTGTCCCCGCAATAATACCGGCATCGATCAGGCTGCATCGGTATTGTTCTACCCAATCACCTACTTGCTGCTGCGGCCAATTAATATAACAATCGCGCAGCAGGGACACCAGGTCATAACACACTGGTCCAATAACCGCATCCTGAAAATCCAGGATGCCGGGATTAAGGAATAACCTGGAATGATCCGAATGGTCAATATCATCCTTATCGATCCACATCAGGTTGCGTGAGTGGTAATCTCGATGAACCCACACCTGTGGTTGCACAATAGCCTGGCTCGCCAATAATTCAAATATCGAAATTAGTCTGCGCTGAACTTCCGGGGATAGTTTCAAACCCAGATAGGCACTTACAAACCATTCCAGAAACAAGGCCATCTCTTTCATTAAAAGGTCATGATTATAATCAGGCAATAAGTTTCTGGGGGGCTGCGCCTGTTGTAGGATTAACAATGCCCGCATTGCATCTGAGTATAGTGATTGCACTGTTGTTTGATTCAATACACCCAGATATTGCTGGTCTCCTAGATCTGTCAGCAATAAAAATCCTTGCTCCAGATTTTTTTTCAATACCTGAGGCACATGCAAGCCCGCATCTATAATGGCCTGGGATATTGCAACGAATGGTCGACAGTCCTCCTGCTCTGGCGGTGCATCCATGGCTATAAAACTGTCGCCATTCACGCCAACCCGAAAATAACGCCTGAAACTAGCATCGCCTGAGGCCGATTTCAGGGTGAAATCTGAACATCCAACCATTTCACCCAGCCATTGTTGTAGCTGTTTCTCAAGCAGGAATCTGCGCTCATCCATACTGTTTCCCTATTAACCGGACCAAAAATCGCATTTCATCATAATCCAAACCAGCCCCATTAACGAGTCCGATGTATGATTCATTGACAGTTCTTATACAAATCATAAAGAATAGCACTGAATTAAACCGAGCCACGCCCCCTGTCCATCACAATCATGGTAATGGTGGCCGTTAATAACAAGCAATGACAAGCATATGTTCATCACCAGGCAACAAACAAAACTCAAGGCTCCACTTATATTTAAGCTCAGCGATTTAGTGTGGTGAAGGTTTTCAGGCCATTTGGGCTAATTATTCTGCTCCTGCTTTTCCAGGAAGCCCCTGCGGCTAACTGGGAATATTGTGCCCCCCTACCCTCTTCGCCTTTATTAAACCTGAGCACAGGTAATACTGAAACCAGTATTTCAGCAAATGAAGCCCAGCGTATCGGTCAAAACACCTACCTCTTTAAAGGCCAGGTGCAATTACACGACATGCAACAATCTTTGTTAACAAATGAGGCTAGTTATGACGAGCAGAGCGGGGAATTATTAGCCCATGGTAACTTTCAATACCGGAAAGGTTCGCTGGAATTGTATGGCAACAATGCCCAGATCAATCTGGAAACCAGCGAAGGGCAAATTGATGATGTTGATTTTCTCCTGACCGACCGCCATACCCGCGGCAGTGCCAAACGTGCGGAACTGCAGGGCAATGATCAAACCACGTTGCGCTCTGTCAGCTACACCAGCTGCAACCCCGGCAGCAGTGACTGGTTACTACGCTCGACATCTGTAACGCTGGATCAAACCAGCGGTGTTGGCAATGCTTACAATGTCGTACTGTCCTTTAAGCATATACCTTTTTTCTATCTGCCTTATATCAGTTTCCCGATCAATGACGAACGAAAAAGTGGTTTTCTTGCACCAACCTTCCGGCGCAGTTCCAGCTCTGGCTCTGAGTTATCACTGCCTTATTATCTCAACCTAGCACCCAGTACTGATGCCACACTCACGCCGCATTTTTTATCACGCCGCGGCACTCTACTGGAAGCTGAGATGCGTTACCTGCGGCCCTATAGCCGTGGCCAAATGGAACTGGAGTTTATTCCTGACGACCGTTTGTATAATGACCAACGCGGCATGTTCAGTTATCAACACCATGGCTGGACAAACCCAAATGTGCACAGTGATATCGAACTAAATATGGTTTCAGATAGCCAGTATTTTGAACAACTGGGTAACAGCCTCAGCCTCAGCAGTATCACTCACCTACGCCAGCAGGCAGGATTTCGCTATACCGGACGTAACTGGAGCGGCAGTGCAATCGCCCAGGGTTACCAAACTGTCGATAAAACAATACCTAACAGCGATCGGCCCTACAGGCGCCTGCCACAACTTACATGGGCGCGTAGCACACCACAGCGCCCTAACAGCCTCAATCTATTATTTAAATCTGACTACACCAATTTCAGTCGCAATGGCCGGCCTTCTGGAAAACGCCTGAACCTACGTCCCGGCCTTTCATTTCCCCTCAGTAGCCCCGGCATGTACCTGACTCCACAAATCATCTGGGATGAAACTCAATATCTGATGGATGAGCCAATACCCGGCTACGATGATCAAATCAGTCGTGGCCTGCCTGTTCTCAGCATCGATAGCGGGCTTATTTTTGAAAGATTAATCGAAGGCCCACAAAACAACTGGCTCCACACCCTTGAGCCCCGCCTGTATTACCTGCGCGTCCCTTACCGTGAACAATCCCATTTGCCCATTTTCGATGCCGGTCTACCCGATTTCACTTTTTATCGCCTGTTCAGTGACAACCGTTTCAATGGTATAGATCGTATTGGTGACACAGAGCAGGTCACGCTGGCCATGTCAACACGTCTAATCAATCAGGACAATGGTCGGGAACTGTTAAGGGCGGGCGTCGGCCGTATATTTTATGCCAAAGATCGTCAGGTAACACTGGGCGGGGCTGCCACTGAAACCACGCCTTCATCAGCCATCCTGGCTATTGCACAGGCATCATTCAACAATAATCTCAATATCAGCACCGATCTGCGCTGGGATGATCAGCAACAGGAAATAGATCGCGGAAATTTCCAGCTTCGCTATCACCCCAGCACAAGGAAGATTCTTAATCTTTCCTATCGTTTCCAGGATACTGTGCTCGAGCAATCTGATATATCGCTACTGTGGCCGGTGTATCGGCAATGGCATCTGCTAGGACGCTGGAACTATTCTCATCTCCAAAATCAGGCGCTGGAAGGACTAGCCGGCCTGGAATATCAAAGCTGCTGCTGGGCACTCAGGCTGGCATCCCGACGATATCTCAGTGATACCGCCGGTGAGTACCAGAACACGGTATACCTGCAGCTGGAACTAAAGGGATTAACCAACATTGGTGACTCCATCGAGAATATGCTGGAAAATGGTATTCTAGGCTATCAACAATAGGCCTATAAAAATGTCCGTCATCAAGGAGTTCAAGTCGTTGTTTATCAAGCCCCAGAGCAAAAATGTTATATTACTGATTTTACTACTTATTATTCCTTTAGGTAGCAGCCTCGCCCAGGTAACTGAGGTTGACCGCATCGTAGCTATTGTTAATGACGATGTCATTACCCAGCAGGAGCTACAACAGGAGATCAATGTCATTACTCAGCAGCAGCGACTCCAGAACCTGCCCTTACCCCCAACCAGCATCCTTAACGATAAAATTCTGGAACGCCTGATCATCAAACGTATCCAGCAACAGCTCGCCAGCAGCAATGGCATCCATGTTGATGACGTTTTGCTTAACGAGACACTGCACAACATTGCCCGCCAAAACAATATGACGCTCAGTCAATTTCATGACGCATTACAGAGTGATGGACTGGATTTTGAGCATTTTCGTGCCAATATCCGTGACGAAATAACCTTTCGCCAGCTTCGTCAACGACATGTAGAAAGCCGCATCCTGATTTCGGATCAGGAGATAGATAACTTTATCCGCAGCCAGCAAGCTCAGGGCGGGGCCGACCAGGAATATCATCTTGCCCATATTCTGGTCGCCGTTCCTGAAGCCGCATCACCACAACAAATTCACGAGGCACAACAAAAAGCAAATGATATCCTCAGTCAATTGCAGGAAGGGGCCGATTTTCAACAACTCGCCATTCAATATTCCGATGGCCAACAGGCGCTTCAGGGCGGTGATCTGGGATGGCGGCGCAGTGCTGAGGTGCCATCATTGTTCGCTGATGCAATCCAGGTAATGAGCCGAGAGGAAGCCAGCAGTGAACTCAGCGATCTGATTAGAAGCCCCAGTGGCTTTCATATCATCAAGCTACTGGATCAACGTGGAGGTAAACGCCACATCATTACCCAAACCCAGACACGCCATATCCTTATATCACCAGATGCCTTAACCAGCGATGACGATGCCCGCAACAAACTACTGGAATTAACAAAACAGATTAATAATGGCGCTGATTTTAGCACCCTTGCTCGTGAATATTCTGATGACAAGGGCACAGCTTCTCAAGGAGGTGATTTAGGCTGGGTCGATCCCGGCTCCATGGTCGCAGATTTCGAACAAGCCATGATCGCACTGAATCCAGGACAGCTGAGCCCGCCGGTAAAAACCCGTTTTGGCTGGCATCTGATAGAAGTTCTGGCGCGGCGTCAGCATGATGACACTGAAGACTTCAACCGCAATCAGGCCCAGCAATTGATATTCCAGCGCAAGGCCGAAGAGGCATACACAAGCTGGTTGCAGCGTTTGCGTGCCGAGGCCTATGTCGAAAACCGGCTGGAAAAACCCTGACCGATGGCGGGCATAGAACAGAACGAAGCGCCGGGACAACTGGTTCTGGTCGATGGCTCATCCTATCTCTACCGGGCCTTCCATGCCCTGCCACCATTAACCAATTCCCGGGGTGAGCAGACCGGCGCTGTTTATGGCGTCATCAATATGCTCAACACACTGCTCAAAGACATCCAGCCCGATTATGTTGCCGTAGTTTTTGATGCCAAGGGCAAAACGTTCCGTGACGATCTGTTTGCCGCCTACAAGGCCCACCGACCACCGATGCCCGATGAGCTACGGCCACAGATAGCGCCCCTGCATCAACTGGTGCAGGCCCAGGGCTTACCCTGTCTGGTCGTACCTGGGGTTGAGGCTGACGATGTGATTGGCACCCTGGCCACTCAGGCACAGGCAGTAGGCCTGAAGACATTGATATCTACTGGTGATAAAGACATGGCCCAACTGGTCAATGATTCGATCACACTCATCAATACCATGAATAACACCAGACTCGACACCCAGGGTGTCATCGATAAATTCGGGGTATCACCAGCACAAATAATTGATTACCTGGCACTGATTGGCGACAGCTCCGATAACATACCGGGCATCCCCGGCGTTGGCCCAAAAACAGCCGTCAAATGGCTACAAGCCTATGGCGATCTCGACACCATCATTGCCAACGCTGACCAGATCAAGGGTAAGATTGGAGAAAAATTTCGCGCTCACATCGGACAACTGCCACTATCACATCAACTGGCCACGATTAAATGCGATGTTACCCTGTCACAGACGCCACAACAGTTATTACGCCGGCCGCCTGATCGTGACGCGCTCATTGCATTATACCAGCAGCTCGAATTTAAGCGCTTGCTGGCGGATATTCTGGATGAAAATACCGCCCAATCAACCTCGGACTCTGCCGCTACGAATGACCAGATAACCTGCAACTACCAGACCATCGTCAACGAGGCCGCTCTGGAAACATGGCTGGACCACCTGCAGCGGGCCGAAGCCTTTGCCTTTGATACAGAAACAACCAGCCTCGATTATATGGAGGCGCAGATCGTTGGATTGTCGTTTGCAATCAAACCTGGCGAGGCGGCCTATGTACCACTCGCCCATGACTATCCGGATGCACCACCACAACTAGCGCGTGACGATGTCCTGGCGCGCATGAAAGCCTTGCTGGAGGATCCTGACAAGGCCAAAATCGGTCAAAACCTCAAATATGACCGCAATGTCCTGCTTAATCATGGTATCCAGCTCAATGGCATTCGCCATGACACCATGCTGGAATCCTATATACTGAACAGTACCGCCTCACGCCATGATATGGACAGTCTGGCCCTGAAATACCTGGGCCGCTCGACCATCCATTTCGAAGACATTGCCGGGAAAGGTGCCAAGCAACTCTGTTTCAATCAAATCCCTGTCGACCAGGCCTCTCCCTACGCCGCTGAAGATGCCGACGTCACACTCCAGCTCCATCAGCACCTGTGGCCACAGATTAAAAATCACAGTGGCCTGCAACGGGTTCTCGAGGATATTGAGATCCCGCTGATTACCGTATTGTCCACGATAGAACGTCAGGGGGTCCTGGTCGATGCAGAAATGCTCAAACAACAAAGCCACGAACTCTGCTCCCGCATGGCTGAAATAGAACAGCAGGCCTATGAGGTTGCCGGAGGAGCATTTAACCTCAGCTCCCCTAAACAAATACAGGAAATCCTGTTCGAGCGCCTGGGTCTACCCATTACACAGAAAACCCCCAAGGGACAGCCATCAACAGCGGAGTCTGTTTTGCAGGAACTGGCGCTGGATTATCCACTGCCACAGCTGATACTTGACCACCGCGGACTCAGCAAACTGAAATCGACCTATACCGATCGCCTACCGGAACAGATCAACCCACATAGCGGGCGAGTACATACATCCTATCATCAGGCCGTGGCCGCCACTGGCCGACTTTCATCAAGTAACCCAAACTTGCAGAATATTCCAATTCGCAGTCCTGAAGGCCGCCGTATCCGGCAGGCCTTTATCGCACCACCGGACAGCTGTATCGTTGCAGCCGATTACTCACAAATCGAGTTACGTATCCTGGCACACCTTTGTGGCGATCAGGGCCTGGTTACGGCCTTTCACAATGACCAGGATATTCACCGCGCCACTGCCGCCGAAATTTTCGCCATCACACCTGACGAGGTCAACGCTGAGCAACGGCGGAACGCCAAGGCAATCAACTTCGGGCTGATTTATGGTATGTCAGCCTTTGGGCTGGCACGCCAGCTGGGGATAGAACGTGGTGCGGCACAGGAGTATATGAAGCGCTATTTCCAGCGTTTTCCCCAGGTAGAATCATTTATGGAGCAAACGCGGGAAACAGCCCGCCAACAAGGTTATGTCGAAACGGTTTTCGGACGCCGTCTTTATTTACCCGAAATCAACAGCCGTAATGGTCAACGACGTCAGTATGCCGAACGCGCAGCCATCAATGCGCCCATGCAGGGAACAGCTGCCGACATAATCAAAATCGCCATGCTCAACACCCACCACTGGCTCCAGGATTCAGCCATTGATGCGCGCATGATCATGCAGGTTCATGATGAGCTGGTCTTTGAGGTCAATACCAATATAGTCAACGAATTCAGCGAACAACTGCGAAAGCGTATGTCATCGGCAGCGGATCTCGCAGTACCATTAACCGTGGATATCGGTGCAGGCGCCAACTGGGATCAGGCACACTAAAAATGTTTCATAAATCAATAAGTAACAAGTTTATATTTTATGGAACTTTTTCAAATACCCAGGGTCTTATTAGTTGTAATCGCTTACGTATAGGCCTTGCCCCTACAGGGTCAATAATATAAAAACGGCATCCCCAGCCGTTATCAGATACAAGCCCCGGTCACGGATAAAGACCGGGGCTTTTTAGATTCTGGCTCCAGAATAAGTAGTTATGAGCTCATACTAACCTGAACTTTTTCCCTGTTTATCTGTCTTAATATTAAGTGTCGCTTTACAGGTCATACAAAATAGCCTGCTCACCCTCCCAGAGCAGGGTATCAGGACCCGATTCCCCAAGTCGGGTTACTCCCTCAGCCCCGGTACCCTCCCTCCCTTTGCCGGGGCTTCTTTTTATCTAACGGTATAGGCCAGAAACCGGCCTGTAGCACCCCGCATGATTATTCAGTTTCAGGCCCCAGTATCCAGCTATCCAGGCGAGCGCGGATCTCATCAAGTCCGGTTTTTTTTAATGCCGAAAATAACTGAACTGTTGGTAACAGGTTTTCAGGAAAAGCTCGCTGCATTTCATTGCGGATCTGTTGTAGCGTAGCTGCTGCGGCGCCCCGGCTTAACTTATCGGCCTTGGATAACAGGATATGCGCTGGCAGCTGCGCCTCAAAGCACCAATCCAGCAACTGACAGTCAAACTCCCTTAAAGGGTGACGACAATCCATCACAATAACGAGACCCTGCAGACTCTGACGCGTCTGCAGGTAGCGACCAATCTCCTGCTGCCAACGCAAGCTAACCCGGGGTGGTACCTTGGCATAACCATAACCAGGTAAATCAACAAGATAGAGCTCGTCATGTAATAAAAAATAATTGATTTGCTGGGTACGGCCAGGAGTCTTACTGGTTCTGGCTAACGAACGCTGATCTGTAATGGCATTCAAAGCACTGGATTTACCGGCATTTGAGCGACCGGCAAAGGCAACCTCACGACCCGTATCCGCAGGTAGCTGTGACAGACTTGCCACACCCTTGAGGAAGGATGCCTGACGATAGATAGTGCTCACAATTGAATTAACCCCGGTCCAGGCCAGGACACCATTGACACACCTAGCGCTTAGCCTTGCCAAACATATAGCGGGCCAGACTCATTTCGTCCTGACTTACCCGGCGCACCAGATGATCGAGACTGACAATGGCATGTTCCAGCAGATTAACGGCTATATACGGGTGCTCAACACGCAGGCGCTCATACATAACACGGGGCAATTTTAGTAGCTGGGTATCATTGCTCTTGGCCCGCATCCGTAATAATCGTGGCTGGCGATCAAAAAAGGACATCTCGCCCATTAATTCCCCAACAGTCATCCGGCCAATTTCTGTTTCCTGGCCGTTCTCCTCATATAATAATGCCGCCTCACCATTAACGACAAAATACAGGGCTTCACCAACCTCACCAATGTCTGAAATCACCTCATTTTTGGATAAAATCACCAATTCGGTATATTCCAGCAGCGTTTGAACCTCCGTAATGGTCAATGACTCACACAAGTATTGCTGGCTCAGAAACTTGGTCAGATCGTTATTGGCAACAGACATCAGCTTTCTCCTTGGGTCGAAGCATAATTAGCGGGTATTTTATACAACACCACCTGACCTGACTAGCAGGATAATTATTCATACCGGCAGGGGGGGCATATAGACGTCAATATGCGATAATATATCGATATTTACTTACAGCATTCAGGAAATACATACAATGAAACGCTTCTGGCTATCACTCCTTTTATTACTGCCACTCAGCGCAACAGCAGCCATCGCATTCGAAGAGGGCAAAAGCTACAAAAAATTGGCCCAACCTCAGGCTACGATGGATAAAAACAAGATCGAGGTTGTGGAATTGTTCTGGTACGGCTGCCCACATTGCCATAAATTTCAACCTTATGTAGAAAAGTGGCTGAAAACCAAACCCGACAATGTCAGCTATATTCGTATGCCGGCCATTCTGCGTGAAGACTGGAGCCTGCATGCCAGGGCCTTTTACACAGCCGAGACCCTTGGCGTCCTGGATCGTATCCACACACCTCTCTTTGATGCCATTCACAATGACAAACGCCATCTCTTTACCGAAGGTAAACTCATGGATTTTTTTGCCGAACATGGTGTTAATAACGATGATTTTCGCAACACCTTTCATTCATTCGCTGTAGACAGCAAGGTTCGCAGGGCGCGACAAATGACACGCCGCTATCAAACCCGTGGTACACCTGCAGTTGCGATCAATGGCAAATATGTAACCGGTCCCGGCATGGCCAAAGGCTTTGATAATATGATCAAGGTAATCGATTATCTGGTTGAAAAAGAAACTCAACAAAAATAACAACGCACTAATTAACCGTGACCGCACCAAAGACATTAAATGCCTCACAATTATTTACACGCTGCCTGGAAAATGAAGGCGTCGAATATATTTTTGGCATTCCGGGTGAGGAAAATCTCGCCTTTATGGATATATTGGGTGATTCGTCAATCCAATTTATCACCACTCGCCATGAACAGGGAGCGGCCTTTATGGCCGATGTCTATGGCCGCCTGACTGGACGGGCCGGTGTCTGCATGTCAACGCTTGGTCCAGGTGCAACCAATTTATTAACACCGGTCGCCGACGCCAATATGGATCATGCACCGCTGGTTGCAATTGCAGGGCAGGCAGCGACAGATCGGCTACATAAAGAATCACATCAGGTACTTGATTTACAGGCCTTGTTTACCCCTGTTACAAAATATTCATCACAACTATTGACGCCGAATATTATACCTGAGGTAGTGCGCAAGGCCTTTAAAAATGCGCAAATGGAAAAATCCGGCGCCTGTTTTATTGAGTTCCCGGAAAATATTGCATCCATGCCAATAGATGATGAACCACTGCAAATTTTTGCTCATCATAGTCCGGAACCGGCTATTGCCAGCCTTGAACATGCCGCAGAACTCATATCACAAGCCCACCTGCCTATAATTCTGGCCGGTAATGGCGTAATACGTTCAGGCTCATGGGAACAATTATCAGACTTTGCAGAACAACTAAATATTCCTGTTGCCAACACCTTTATGGCCAAGGGGGTGATACCCTTCAAGCATCCCAACGCATTGGGTACCGTTGGCCTACAAACAGCCGATTATGTAAACGTCGGCTTTTCTAATGCCGACGTCATCATTTGTGTAGGTTATGATCTGGTCGAATACCACCCGCATCTGTGGCACCCAACGCGTGATCGCACTATTATCCATATAGACATGACTGCTGCCGAAGTGGATGCCTGTTATATACCAACCGCCAATGTCATCGGTGACATCAAACATAGCTTACTCAGCATCAAGGAACTCGCAACACCTCATGCCGGTGAGCGCATGCGCCCATTGCGCCAGGCCTTGATCGATGAAATGAATCAGCATTGTGATGATAAAAGCTTTCCAGTCAGACCACAAAAAATCATCTGGGATCTACGTACAGCCATGGAGCTTGAAGATATCGTCATCTGTGATGTCGGTGCCCATAAACTCTGGATGGCACGTATGTTTCGCTGTGAAACCCCGAACACCTGTATTATATCCAATGGTTTTGCCAGCATGGGTATTGCCGTACCGGGGGCCTTAGCAGCAAAACTAGCCTACCCGGATCGAGCTATTGTTGCTGTCACGGGTGATGCCGGATTTTTGATGAATTCGCAGGAGATAGAAACTGCATTACGTCTCAAACAAGCCTTTGTCATTCTGATATGGAATGATAGTGGTTATGGCCTGATTGAATGGAAGCAGTTAAATACCTTTGGCCGTAGTAACAACGTCCATTTTAACAACCCGGACTTTGTCACCTATGCCGAATCTTTTGGTGCCAGGGGTTATCGTATTGAACATACTGATGATTTATTGCCTACACTAAAAATTGCGTTAGCCGATAACACTGTCAGTATTATCGATTGTCCGGTTGACTATCGTGAAAATCTTAAATTGACCGAAAAGCTTGGGGAGATGGTGTGTCAAATCTGAATCGTCAATCCCATGAAGCAAATAGTCACAGCCTATTATTGCAGAGCATTGACAAGCCAGAAGATAAATCCAAACAAGACTTCAGCATCTTACGGCTGTTAAGTTATAACATTCAGGTTGGTATCAATACCTCACGCTATCGTCATTATTTAACCCATAGCTGGAAACACCTGCTACCTCATACACAAAGGAGTCAAAATCTGGACCAGATCGCTCATGCGATCCGTAGCTTCGATATCGTCGCCTTACAGGAAGTTGATTCAGGGAGTTTCCGCAGCAGCTTCATAAACCAGATTGAATATCTCGCAGTACGTGGTCATTTCCCTTTCTGGTATAACCAGATCAACCGCAACCTCGGACGCTTGGCACAGCATAGCAACGGTTTGCTCAGCCGCTACCGTGCCCACCACATTATTGATCACAAATTGCCAGGCCTACTGCCTGGGCGTGGGGCCATGGAGGTCCGTTTCGGCCCCACTGCTGAACCACTGGTATTACTACTCGTACATCTGGGCTTAGGTAAACGAGCCCGCATGCGCCAGCTTCAATATATCAGTGAGCTGGTCAACTCTAATCAACATGTAATCATTATGGGTGATTTCAATTGCGCCGCTCAAAGCGACGAAATCGATGCTCTACTAAACAAGACACATCTGTGTGAACCGGTGGATAACCTGCATACCTACCCCAGCTGGCAGCCGATGCATAATATTGATCACATCATGGTAACGCCGGGGATTGGCCTCAACAATGTCAAGGTTATGGATACCAGTATATCCGATCACTTACCAATCATGGTTGAGGTCACAGTACCGGATAATTTGGCGCGTTACTGGCAGGAGCGATACGAAAAATCTGAATAGTGGCGGACTGTAATTCAGCAGTTTAAAGAAACCCGTTTCTCTCCAACCAGGGTGACAGCCTTTCATTCATTGCTTTTATCTGCTCCGGCGTTAAGATAGATGCCCAATCTCCATCCTGATAATCCGTTACATGCCCGCTCTGAAAGCCGGTTTCATTATCATAAAGCCGAACCGAATCATTGTAACCGGCTACAGTCTCAATGTTACCTGAGGCCTCCCCTTTTGCCCGCTTTTCATTATAGTTTTTTTCTTTTTCTTTAATTCGTTTGGCAACACTGTTTTTGTCATGTGCTTTTACAATGTCTGAAATAGACTCATCTCTGATATCCAGAGATAACCATTGGCAAATTTTTTTCATAGTGGCTTCGGGTCTTTCCACTATATCGCGATAATTTATACGCCCATGCCTTTCTTCAGGAAAACTCAAATAATGATCACAGTTTCTTGTCATTCCCTCCGCCGCACTCAGTGCTATCTCAAAATCTGAATTCATAAAACGCATCCACGAAATCAAGGCATCTCTTACATCTCTTATTGTTGTGAGAAAATATGACCGCGGAATATCTGGATTCAGATATATATGGGTTTTGAATACATAGACATTCTTTGGGTTAGGATCAGCGAGCGCAACATCCCTTGCAATCTGAACCGTTTCATCATTGGTCTTGGGAACATGCTTCGGAAGCACATTATAGCCCATTGCAGCCAGGGCATCCTTTAATACATTAAAGGTCCACATTGATCCAGATCGTGGCATACCTGCCACCCAAATAATCTTTTCCACAATAATACCTGTTGAGTAAATAGTTCTAATTTAGCGCCATTAAGTTATTCTCTAGAAGTATACTGGCCTGAGTCATAAATACTTAAGAAGCCGTGAATATTACCAACCTGCCGAATACCAGTGAGTACTGTTAAAAATAACCCACCCTGTAATGGAATTTTAGCGCATAGCTTATTCCACATCGCCACCAAAATATCTCTGGAAATACTCAGGACATAACATAACATGGCCAGGCTTCTCGACACCATTGCCGGCAATAACCTAAATTGGAATATTTTAAACTCTGAAAATATGCTGTGCCCTGGAGGACTCGAAGCTTTGAACTTTGAAATCAGAATCTGATAATTTGGCTATATGTAGAACGTAGTTTATTGTACCCAAAAGTCCATTATTTAGCCTAATTAGGCATAATAATTAAATATATCAACAAGTTACTTTTATTTCATGCGTGACGTTTTCAGCCCCCTTAAGTTTTCTTACTTCATCAGTTAGCACTTTTATCTCACAATATCGCCCATGATTAATGTTCGTTATTGTGACTGTTG
>Ga0316187_10000219_pt1 | contig 41566 bp, 34 predicted proteins | sample CroRivburrow1_MG_FD_204927 | JGI IMG/M metagenome (GOLD analysis project Ga0316187, IMG submission 204927) | Coastal sediment microbial communities from Maine, United States - Cross River worm burrow 1 | ecosystem: Environmental > Aquatic > Marine > Coastal > Sediment | place: USA: Maine... | reverse complement strand
GGCGTCGATTATTTTCTGGCCCACCCAGGAACTGTCCATTGCTTTCGTCACCTTTCTTGGCGCATTCTACACCATCGTCATCAACGTTCTGGGTGGTGCTAAATCCATCAATAAGCAATTTTTGCAGGCCGCGCAATCCATGGGGGCCTCGCAGTGGGATATCTTTCGTCGCATTGTGCTACCTGCGACATTGCCGTCGATCGTGGTCGGGTCGGCGGTTGGCATGGGGATTACCTGGGAGGTCGTAGTCGCCGCAGAAATGATTTCGGGTGGTGGCAGCTCGGGTGGCGGCGCCGGTGGTGGGCTCGGGTTTTTTATCTGGAGCTCCTATGTTGGCGGGTCCTATGAACAGATCATCGTCGGTATGATCAGTATCGGTATCGCCGGTTACATAAGCAGCGAGTTATTGCGACAACTCGGTGGATTACTGACTCCCTGGTTGAAAACTCGGTAACTGAGATGAATACAAATACACAAGATTCGGCTAAGCCAAGAACCGCCTCCTTCGCGCAGTCCAGTAGTGAAATCGTGGCGAACAATATTTCCAAGTCCTACGGTGCGGGTCCATTTGCCAAACAGGTTGTCAGCAATTGTTCGTTTTCCATCGAAAGTAACAAGTTGACGGTGATGATCGGGCCATCGGGTTGCGGTAAAAGCACCTTGATCCAGTTAATCGCTGGCTTTGAGAGCCCCGACAAAGGCAAGATTACGATGAATGGCAAGCCGATAACCGGTCCGGGGAAAGATCGCCTGGTCCTGTTTCAGGAATCGGCGCTGTTCCCGTGGATGACGACCTATGACAACATTATGTATGGCCCCCGTGCGCGCGGTGAAGACAATAGTGAAGCGGCAGAACTGGCTGAATTTTTGCTTAACAAGGTCGGCCTGGAAGCATTCAGGGACAAGTATCCGCAGCAACTGTCCGGTGGTATGCAACGTCGGGCCGAGCTGGCGCGGGCGATGATCAATAAACCCGAAGTCATGATTCTGGATGAACCCTTTCGTGGTCTGGATAACATGTCCAAGGAGTTGATGTGGGAGTACTACGCGGGACTCTATGAAGAAGACCGGAATACCAACTTTTTTGTCACCACGGATATTGACGAAGCCATCTTTCTTGCCGATCGGCTGCTAATCATGACCAATCTACCGACCAGCACCCGTGCTGTTATCGAGATCGATATACCCCGGCCACGCCGGATTGATGATATCGGAAACAATGCTCGCGCGAATGAAATCAAGAAGGAGGTCATGACCCTGTTGCACGAGGAGGCAATGAAATCTTTTTCAGGTGGCAGCAAGGCGGCGGCGGATTTTCTTGACGCTTATTCAAAACGGGCAGGCTGAGAGACCATCACAAATGAGAATTTGATGCCCGTGAAAGTGGCTTGCCATGCCTGACTGGTTGTTAGATCGCTCAACCGTGATTGGTCTCGCCATTTTAGGGGGCATCTGCTCTCTGCTCGCGTCCTGGTGCCAGTCACGAGAGAGCATACCGACACAATATGCCAGCTGGTTCAGCAAGGCTGCCTATGTATTTATGGCTACGAGCATCATCCTGTTTGTCGGTGCGGGCATGTTCGCAACCGAAACATAGCGATAGCAGGTTGTTGGGATAAGCCGGGGGTCGGCTGCGGCAAGCTCGTTTATCTTCTCTTGTGCATTTCGCTTGTAACTACGGCAGCGGGATTGCAGGGGTCGGGGCGCGCAAATGAATACGCAGACTGATGGCGCTACCTCACGCTCTTTATCTTTACATGGCGAGCAACTACATATTTATCTTCCAGGAATTGACCCATGACCTTGATCAGTAGCTGGAGATAAATTGCACAACGACAGTATCACAGTGGTGTTGCCGCTGATCGCTATCATGCTGTCAGGATTCCTGGTGGGCAGGTTCGGATTACTGCCGGAAAACGGTAGCAAGGTCATCAGTCGTTTCGTCTATCTGGTGGCAATGCCGGCCTTCATATTTATTTCGTTGGCCGGTATACCGATTGAAGACATTTTCAACTGGTCATACCTGGCTGTGCTGGGTGGCGGCATGCTGGCAGTTTTTGTGCTCGGCCTCATCGCTGCCAGATATGTCTTTGCAGGCAGCCTGACCGAAGGCAGTCTGCATGCGTTAACCGCAATGTTTTCGAGCACTGCCTATATCGGATTGCCCTTGATCCTGATCATTTTTGGGGAAGCGGGACTGGCGCCCGGTATCATCGGCGCGGTCATTACCGGAGCGGTTTTCATACCGCTGGCAATCATCCTCGCCGAGGTAGATAAAGGCCGTACCGGCCGGAAAGTCGTAACTGCTTCAGCGCTGGCAGTGTTGCGCAGCCCCTTGCTCATTGCCACCGTAGCCGGGCTCCTGACTTCCGCCTCGGGTATCAGCGTTGCCACACCCGTAACCGCTTTTTGCAAGCTACTGGGCTCCGCTTTTATCCCCTGCGCGCTATTTGCAGCCGGGTTGTTCATTTCCCAGTGTTCGCTCAAGGGCGAGGTAAGGGAAATATCCTGGTTAGTTGCCGTCAAATTGATACTGCACCCTCTAATTACCTGGTGGTTGGCATTTTATGTGTTTGAACTTGAAGGGATTTTACCGGTGATAGCCGTGCTACAGGCGGCGTTACCGAGTGGAGTCCCGGTTTTTGTTCTGGCTCAGCACTATGAATCTTTTGTATCTCGGTCGAGTGCCGTTATTGTGGTTTCAACAGTGCTTTCCATGCTGACATTGCCGGTAGTATTTATCCTGCTGGCCTGATGACGGGGTAGCCCGTTGATATACTGGTATCTCCGGGTTGATCGATTGAGGTCAGCATCTTTGCTGGACGCCTGGCCAGGAATGATGCATGCGTTTACCCGCGTAGATGCATCACCGGGCTAAAGAGTTTTGCTAATGGTTATTTTACATCTGGAGATCTAACTATTCCTTTGGGAACTGAAAAAGTTGGTATCTTGCTCATCGAAGGCTATCCGCTGATTCCATTTAGTTGTGTGCTGGAGGCCTTGCGTACGGCAAACCGATTGTCGAACCGTGAATTATACGAGTGGCAGTTCTATGCCCCGAATAGTGAACCGGTGACATCCAACAGTGGAATTACGATCCCCACGATTCCGCTGATCGACGCCGGTAACATTGAGACCCTGGTAATTTGCGCTCCGTCCGATGCGGATAATTTTGACGATAAGACGACGCTCAAACTGCTGAAGCGATTCGCCAGGCAGGGCGTGAATCTTGGGACCGCAAGCTTCGGCAGCTTTATTCTCGCCAGGGCCGGCTTGCTCGATCACTGCCGCAGCACCATTCACTGGGAGCATATCCAGCTATTCAGGGAATTCTATCCACATCTGGATGTCGCCTTTACCTTGTATGAAATAGGTGAAAAACGTTTTACCTGCTCCGGTGGTACTGCGGCGCTGGACATGATACTGAAGTTGATCGAGAACGAGCACGGTCGAGTTCTGGCGCAGGAAATCTCACAATATTTCCATCATGACCGAATTCGTACCGATATCGATTACCAGCAAATGGCCAGTCGGCTCGATCTGGCGATGAGTGCGCCGAAACTTGTCGATGTGATCAACCAGATGGAGTCAAACATCGAAGTGCCAGTCTCACTGCCGAGCATTGCGAAACGATGCAATCTATCGCTACGTCAAATGGAGCGCCTTTTTCACAAGTATCGAAGTGTGACACCAAGCCAGTATTATCTGAATTTACGCCTTTCGCATGCCAGGCAGTTATTGTTGAATACCAATCGCAGCGTTATCGATATTTCTATCGCTACCGGCTTTCCATCACCGTCTTACTTCTCCGCCTGCTTCCGCAAGTATTTCGGAAACTCACCACGTAAACATCGTTCACAGGTCGCCATCGAGCGACGCAACCAGGGTTCGGTTGACGCAAAGTAATACGGTGGCAGTATGGCTGTTTACCGCTCGCGGGGTTGCTCCCCATGACCTGATAAAGGTGTCAGTCTGCTGTGTGAAAAATGCTGCTTACTGGCGCAGATGGCCATGTGAAGCGAATGGATGAATATCGAATCTTGCCCGCCCGGGAGAGGGGTTAGCCGCCTTTGATCGGTGGTAGCAGAACAATTTCGTCGTCGCTGTGAACGGTGATATCGGCATAGGCCTCGCGCGATACTTTTTCGTCGTTAATGATGACGATGTATTTTTTCTGCGCCGGAATCGGCAGCAGCTCCAGCAGTTCATCGAGATGACCGCCGTCATCGAGCTTGATGGTACATTTGTTGAAGGAACTGCCGGCGGGCAGGAAGTGACGCAGCCCGCCGAACAGGGTGACAGAGATATCCATGGAGTGAGGTTAAACTCAGTTCAGGTTAAGTCGCTTGAGCGTTGCCGCGGTCGGTACCCCTTCAGCATCCCAGCCGTTCAACTGGTAGTATTCCGGCAGCATTTCGTCGAGACGGCAAACGAGGCCTTTACCGGTGCCGACATCGGCCGGTTCTTCGAGTATGCGCTTTGGCAGGGTGTCGTCTTTCTTGCCCAGGCCCGCCTTCAGGTTGAACAGTTTTTCCAGTACCCAGATGCGTTCGCCGGTTTCCAGCATACGCGCTTCGTTCCAGTCACTCTCACAGGCGGCATCGACCAGCGTGCGGTAGTCTTCGAGACCCCAGCCACAGCCACCCGGGAACAGGCACAGGCCGCTGGAATCGAGGAAAGCAACGTCACGTTGCGATTCAGCCACGATCTTTGCCTTGCCCTCGATTTCGGTAGTTTCAAAATCGTGCCCATAGGGATCGGCGCGCAGGTGGCAGGCGCCGCGGTTACTGGTAGCGTAAGCGAGTCCCATGCCCTGCATCGAGCGCCCGTCATAGGCCGCGAATTCCTGACCTTTTACTGTCATCGACAGATCGGGGTGACCATATTTTTCGCACAGGCGCTTCGAGCCCATGGCAATATCGGCACCAAAGCCTTCGCCCTTGCCAGTGAGTTCGGCGATCTGGCAAAGCGCCTCGGCGGAACCAAATTCCAGCTTGATGCCGCCGGTAATGCTGTCGTCGATAGCACCGATATCGTACAGTTCCATCGCTGCGGCGATGGTGCCGCCCAGCGAAATCGGATCCATGCCGTACTCGTTGCACAGGAAGCCGGCAAAGGTGGCGGCGTCGATGTCGTCGACACCACAGGCAGAACCGAGTGCATAGGCTGTCTCGTATTCGAGGCCACCTGAAGCTCCGTGGTATTCGGGACGGTCCTTGACCGAGAAATGCTTGGGATCGATCTTGCAGATACGACCGCAGCCGATAGTGCAAGCGAAGCAGGCGCCGTTGGTCACTATATTGGTATGCCCATTTTCGTTGGGGCTGTGCATCGCCTCGGGGTTGAGCTTGTTGGCGCCCTCGAAGCGCACGCTGCGATTGTTATTGGTGGGCAGACTGCCGAAGCCGTTGGTCACGTCGATCATCGCCAGCGTGCCGTCGCGCGACATTTCGTCGCGGTCGGTCATACGCGCATTGACATCATTGACGATTTTGTAAAACGCTTTTGGATCCTTGGCATGCACGCCTTTGGTGCCGCGTACCGCGATGGTCTTGAGGTTCTTGGAGCCCATTACCGCACCGACCCCGGAGCGTCCCGCGGCACGGTGCTTGTCGTTCACCACGCAGGCAAAACGACACAGCGATTCACCGGCCTGGCCGATGCCGGCAAAGCGCATCAACGGGTCGCGATATTTTGCCGCCAGCAGGTCTTCGGTTTGCCACACGGTCTTGCCCCAGATTTCGCTGGCGTCGCAGAGTTCGACCTTATCGTCTTCGATGTGCAGGTATACCGGTTTTGCGGAAACGCCTTCGATGATCAGCAAGTCGTAGCCCGCCATCTTCAGTTCAGCGCCGAATTTGCCGCCGGAATTGGAACAGGCGATGGCGCCGGTGAGCGCACCCTTGGTCACCACGGTGTAGCGTCCCCCGGTGGAAGCCATGGTTCCGGTGAGCGGGCCGGTGGCAAAGATTATCTTGTTCTCTGCTGACAGGGCATCCGTAGCCGGGTCCATTTCCTCGTAAAGGTATTTGCTGCCGAGCCCGCGTGAGCCGAGGTAAGCCTCTGCCCATTCCATGTTCAGCGGTTCGATATCGCAACTACCCGTAGACAGGTTGACGCGCAGAATTTGTTTTTGCCAGGCCATCTGGATTCCTCCGAGTGTATTGTGTTCTGCCAGCGATTGTATATGCTGCGGGACTGTTTTAACACTGTTCGCAACGCTTATAGCGATCGAAAAGAGGTAATCGGAAATGATCAGGGTAATCATCGAGCGAGAAGTCGCGGAAGGGCTCGAGGAATTCTACGAATCCGCAATAGCCAACCTGCTTGGCGTTATGTCGAGTGCCGGCGGCTATCTGTCCGGCGAGTCGCTGGCGGACATTCATCGTCCCAATCACTATGTCGTCATTACCCGCTGGGTCGACGAGGCTGCCTGGAATCGCTGGTGCGGATCGAGCAAACGCCAGGAACTGCTGGACGCGATTCGCCCGTTCCTGCTGAATGAAGAGAAATTCACCCTGCTGCGGCAGTTGATTTTCCATCAGGAACTGACGGCAGCCTCTGCAACTGCCCCGGCAACAGCCGCAACGAGCACCAGCTCGCGTCAAAGTTAACCGAATAACGGTCGACCCCGGGTCCAGGTATCGGGTAGAATCCCCCGCAGTCAGCTGGATAATCGCTGGTTTGATTCTTGCAAGAGATTTCAAACTGGAGGAAAGTCCGGGCTCCACAGGACAGAGTGCCAGATAACGTCTGGGGGGCGCGAGCCCACGGCCAGTGCAACAGAGAGTAGACCGCCAGCTTCGGCTGGTAAGGGTGAAAGGGTGCGGTAAGAGTGCACCGCGCTTCTGGTAACAGAAGTGGCATGGTAAACCCCACTCGGAGCAAGACCAAATAGGAAAACCATGGCGTGGTCCGCGCCGTTTTCGGGTTGGTTGCTTGAGGCTGGAAGGTGACTTCCAGTCCAGATGAATGATTATCCACGACAGAACCCGGCTTACAGGCTGACTATCAAACCACGGGGACGCATTGCGATGCGTCCCCGCTCTTCAATATTGGCTTACCTCTCTATTTTGTGACATTCTCAGCAAATCTTTGTAAGTGTTTTTCTGGCTGGTGTGTCAGCGCATGTGCTACCGCCATTATTTGTCAACAAACAGCGGACCCTTGAATAATGAATAGCAGCGAGAATTCCGACACCAACGGCAATGCGCTTCGGGATGCCGTCAGAAGCAATTACGCGGCAGACGAAGCCAGCGTGATGCGCGACCTGATCGCACAGATCAAACTCGATGTGAGTGAACGTAAGGCGGTTGCTGCTGCCGGCGCGCGCATCGTCGACCGTGTAAGACAGCAAACCTCGCCATCGATGATGGAGAGTTTCCTGGCCGAGTACGGTCTGTCGACGGACGAGGGAGTGGGCCTGATGTGCCTTGCCGAGGCCTTGCTGCGAGTACCCGACGCGGAAACCATCGATGATCTCATCTCTGACAAGATCGAACCGTCCAACTGGGGCGCTCATCTCGGACATTCCGCTTCACCATTAATCAACGCGTCCACCTGGGCATTGTTGTTAACCGGCAAAGTGCTGCAAGACGATCCCAACAAACCTGCTGCAGCATTGCGCAGTTTGATCAGGCGCGCAGGTGAACCACTGGTGCGCACCGCGGTCGCGCAGTCGATGAAACTGTTGGGTCGACAGTTCGTGCTCGGCCAGACAATCGAGGAAGGTTTGCGCAACGCGCGTGATCTCGAGGAGGAAGGTTACACCTATTCCTACGACATGCTCGGCGAGGCGGCGCGTACCGAGGCCGATGCGATACGTTATCACCAGGCTTATGCGAAGGCGATTGTCGCGATCGCCAAGCGGGCGAAAGGCGATGTGCGCTCCAGCCCGGGAATTTCAGTGAAACTTTCGGCACTGCATCCGCGCTATGAATACACCCATCGCGCGACGGTCATGGCTGAGCTGGTGCCACGCACGATCGACCTGGCGAACCAGGCCGCCGCTGCCGGTATCGGATTTAACATCGATGCCGAGGAGCAGGACCGCCTTGACCTGTCGCTGGATGTCATCGAGGCGCTGTTGTCGGAGCCGTCGCTTTCCGGCTGGGACGGTCTCGGCATCGTGGTGCAGACCTATAGCAAGCGTGCCGCACCCGTCATCAAAACGCTGTACGACATGGCCGAGCGACAGGATCGAAAAATCATGATACGCCTGGTCAAGGGCGCGTACTGGGATACCGAGGTAAAGCTCGCGCAGGAACTCGGAGTGGCGTCTTTCCCGGTGTTTACGCGCAAGATCAATACCGATGTCAGTTACATGGCCTGTGCGCAGATGCTGATGGATCGACGCGATCGCATCTACCCGCAGTTTGCAACTCACAATGCGCATACCTGCGCCGCGGTGCTGGCCATGGCTGGCGAGGACAAGGACAGTTTCGAGTTCCAGCGCCTGCATGGCATGGGCGAATCGATGCACCAGATCGTCAGACAAACCTCTGGGGCACATTGTCGTATCTATGCACCGGTCGGCGCCCATCGCGACCTGCTCGCCTACCTGGTGCGCCGCCTGCTGGAAAATGGCGCCAACAGTTCATTCGTCAACCAGGTCGTCGACGACGCCATTCCGTCAGCATCCATCACGCGTGACCCGGTCGCGGAAGTCGAGGCGCTGGGCGATGCGATCGCCAACCCGATGATCCGCCGTCCTGCCGATTTGTTTGCTCCATTGCGGCGCAACTCGAAGGGCTACCGTGTCAATGAACCCGCGTCGATCATGCCATTATTAGCAGCGCGCGAGGTTTTCGCCGAGCATGTATGGAGTGCCGGCCCGATGATCGCAAGTGACGCCCCCGCGTCGGGCGAGGTGCACAAGCGGGTATCACCGGCCGATACAAACCGTGTTGTTGCCGAGGTTCGCGAGGCGACCAGGGAAGAGGTTGCACTCGCTCTCGATGCGGCCGAAGACGGTTTCGCACAATGGTCGGCCTGGCCGGTTGCCGAGCGTGCCGCGCTATTGCGCAGGGTCGCCGATCTGTATGAAGACAATATTGCCGAACTCACCGCGATCACTACCCGTGAGGCTGGCAAGACGGTACTCGACGGCATTGCCGAGGTGCGCGAAGCGGTCGATTTCCTGCGCTACTACGCGGATGAGGCGGTACGCCTCGACGACGAGTCGCCGGGGATGCCCTGCGGTATTTTCGTCTGCATCAGTCCGTGGAACTTTCCACTGGCGATCTTCAGCGGCCAGATTGCGGCCGCACTGGCGGCAGGCAATGCGGTGCTGGCCAAACCCGCCGAGCAAACGCCGGTAATCGCGGCTCGTGCGGTCGCGTTGATGCGCGAGGCCGGGTTGCCGGTGGCGGCCCTGCAGTTGTTACCGGGCGACGGACCGACGGTGGGTGGACCGCTAACCTCGGACCCGCGCATCGCCGGGGTATGCTTTACCGGTTCGACCGAAGTGGCACAGATCATCCACCGCACGCTGGCGCAAAATGCCGGGCCCGACGCGGTATTGATCGCGGAGACCGGCGGACTCAACGCGATGATCGTCGACAGCACGGCGCTCACCGAACAGGCGGTGCGCGATATTCTGATCTCGTCATTTCAATCGGCTGGACAGCGTTGCTCGGCGCTGCGAATGCTGTACGTGCAGGAAGAAGCACGCGAACGCCTGCTGGAAATGTTATTCGGTGCGATGGAATCGCTGACCATCGGCGATCCCTGGAATACCGCCACCGATGTTTCCCCGGTAATCGACAAGGAGGCACAACAGGATATCAGTGCCTATACCGCGGCCCAGGAGTCGGCGGGTAACCTGCTCAAGATCCTGCCGGCGCCGGCTCAGGGAACCTACGTGTCGCCTGCCGTCATCAAGGTAAACGGCATCGCCGACATGGAGCGTGAAATCTTCGGCCCCGTTCTGCACGTCGCCAGTTTCAAGGCGCGTGATATTGACAGGGTGGTCGACGCCATCAACGCGCGCGGTTATGGGCTGACTTTCGGTTTGCATACCCGCATTGACGATCGCGTGCAGCAAATTGTCGAGCGCCTGCACGTCGGTAATGCCTATGTCAATCGTAACCAGATTGGCGCTATCGTCGGCTCGCAACCCTTCGGTGGTGAAGGCTTGTCCGGTACCGGTCCCAAGGCCGGTGGACCTCACTACCTCGAGCGGTTTCGACGCCGGGCCATTGCCGAAACCCTGGCCGCGCCGCAGGCGACTCTGGTCGATAGCGTGGAAATACAGGCGAAAATCGATGGTCTCGATGCACGCAACTGGGCGGCAAGACCCGATCGTGTCGCGGTATTGCGCAAGGCACTCGGGGGTAGTGGCAGTATTATTCGCAAGGCACTCGCCGAGACGGCCGCTTTCGACATGACCCCGCAAACCCTTCCCGGACCTACCGGGGAGAGCAACCGCCTCAGTTTTTATGCCAAGGGAACGACACTGTGCCTCGGCCCGACTGCGGAGATTGCGATTGCGCAGGCAGCGCAGGCGCTCGGTGCAGGTTGTGCAGTGGTCATTGTTGCACCCGAGGCCAGTAAGCTGGCTCAGCCGCTGATCGCGGCCGGAGCGCCTTTAGCCGTGGTCGATGGCACGATTGCCGCCGCTACGCTGACGGCGTTGCAAGACATTGCCGTGGTCGCCGCAGCCGGCGTCTCGGAGTGGACGCGTGCGCTGCGGCTTGCACTCGCGCAGCGACCCGGCGCTATCGTCTCACTGGAGAATCAGAAAATTGCGCCGGAGCGTTACGTACTGGAGCGCCATCTATGCATCGACACGACCGCGGCCGGCGGTAATGCGAGCCTGTTGGCGTCGGTGGATTGACAGCCGCAGGGTTCGATTCATCATCGCGTGTGAAACAGGCGGTCGCGAATGCGTACTCGGCCTGCTTCGTTGACGCGCGCGCTAATATCGCCGACGCCGGGCACGCGCTCCATGTTGCTATCGGGATGGCAGGCCCCGCTGGACTCGAGCGGGGCGTCACCGATACGAAAACGCCTGTCCTGCAAAGCCGGCAGATTGGTTCCGAAGACCACGATATTGCGTCGCAGCAACGCTGGATCGATAATGCCGCGACCGATACAGGTGGCAATCACGGCGAGGTGTTGCTGCTGTATCAGGGTGACCTGACGCGAGCTATTGGCGCGACCGGCAAACTGATCGCCTACGAGTGCATGTGCACAGTTAAGCTGCACCTCTTGTCAGCGCTGTCATTGCCGCCGCGTGCGCGGGTCGTGTGCGATCCACTCAATACTACCCCTCTACGGTAAGGTAGCGAGCAGGATCTGCAGTGGACCGGGATTCACAGGGCAGGGCTGCGGTGCAGTTCAAGTGCTTGATCGCGTTGCATTATTTTCAGTGAATTAACGATCTCTTCGCAGCATAGCGGGTGTGCACCTGCCAGTGTGAAAGCGATCGGCAATACGTTGAAGCCAGGCGAACGCAAGTACTCGTCGCCCCGCGTTACTATCTGGCGGTGATTGCCAGCCAGGTACTGGTTGGTTTGCACAGAACTGCCCGATATTTTTTGTGCAAAACTGCACAAAATTCATCGACACTTCACAAATCACATTAACATTTGTTTCTAAGTAACCGATTTGCTTGACGTATCCCTCGAAAATCTTCGAAAAATACAGCTAAGTTATTGACGCCATTGAGAAAAGACCTATAGCTACAGCCCATTTTTACTTGACTTGTGCTCAAAATAAGCCATATTGTGTCATCTGGTGGGTAAAAGTGTCACAAAGTGGCATAAAACGGGTCAAGCGTGCAAAAATTTAGAGGGGTTTCCAATCTGTCTCTGGACGCGAAGGGGAGAATAGTTCTCCCCGCGCGCTATCGGGAGCGTCTGCTTGAAAATTGCGATAGTGAATTAATCGTAACCATCGATACCGAGCAACCCTGTTTGCTGATTTACCCATTGCCCGAATGGGAGCTGATCGAAGAGAAAATCGAAGCCCTGCCAAGCTTTAACCCTACCACGCGACGTATCCAGCGACTACTGATCGGTCATGCTACCGAGGTCGAAGTTGATGGCAATGGACGTATGCTGTTATCCAACCCGTTGCGTGAATACGCGCGGCTGGGCAAGAAGGTAGTACTCATCGGCCAGGGTAAGAAATTCGAGCTTTGGGATGAGACGCTGTGGAATCAGCGTATGGAGTCGTGGTTGAACGAGCCCGAGGATGGCGAAACCCCTGCGGCCCTGGCGGAGTTGACGCTGTGAACGCTACGCATGCTCCGGTCATGCATGACGAAGTCATTGCGGCGATGGCGATCAAGCCCAAGGGTCGTTATGTCGATGGTACTTACGGCCGCGGTGGACACGCTCGCTCGATCCTCGCTGCACTGGATCAGGACGGCCGTTTAATCGTCATGGATCGTGACCCACAGGCAATTGCCGACGCGCAGGCCTCTCTCGGTGCCGATGCACGGGTCACCATCATTCACGATGATTATGCCAACCTCAAGGCGCATATGGCCGAATTAGATCTGCTCGAGCAGGTCGATGGCATATTGCTCGATCTCGGGGTTTCTTCGCCGCAACTCGACGATGCCAGGCGCGGTTTCAGTTTTCAGCACAACGGTCCGCTGGACATGCGCATGAACCCGCAGCAGGGTGAGTCCGCAGCCGAGTGGCTAGAGCACGCCGATGAAGCCGAGATTGCTCGAGTTCTATGGGAATACGGCGAAGAACGTCACTCGCGGCGCATTGCCAGAAAGCTGGTCGAAATACGTCAAACCCAACCGATCGAAGATACTGCAACTCTGGCGTCGATCATCAGCACACTGGTGCCGCGTCCGAAGAATCACAAGCACCCGGCGACCCGCAGCTTCCAGGCAATACGCATTCACATCAATAAGGAACTCGCCCAGATCCAGCGGCTCCTGGAAACGGTTCTGGATATCCTGAGAATCGGTGGACGCCTGCTGGTAATCAGCTTTCACTCGCTCGAGGATCGGCTGGTGAAACGTTTTATCAAAAAGCAGAGCACGCAACCGAGTATCCCGCGTGGTCTGCCGGTGCGTGACAGCGAGATGCATACGGTACTGCGCGTTGCCTCCCCCGCCAAGGCGATCAAGCCCGGAGCTGCGGAGCTCGCGGTCAATCCACGAGCGCGCAGCGCCATTTTGCGATGCGCCGAGCGAGCAGCCTGATGGATAGCAGAATCTCGTTGTCGCTGCTGCTGACCCTGGTCCTCGGCAGTGCACTGACGGTGATATACGTCAAGCATCAAAGTCGTGTGCTGTTTGCCGAATTGCGCGGTATTCAAAAGCAGCAGGATCAGCAGGTAATTCAGTGGGGCCGCCTGCAATTGCAGAACACAACACTGGCCACTCACAGCCACGTCGAATCGCGGGCGCGTCACGATCTGCAGATGCAAATCCCGGAAAAAGTTGAACTGGTGAGGCTGAAATGAAGCGCTCGATCAGCCCACGCAAGGCTACCAGGCGTAAGACGATGAAGCGCGAAAGTAGCATCGATAGACCTGAGTACCAGCCGCAGTTTCTGGGGGCGCGACACTATTTCGTTTTACTGGTGATGTTCTCTTTGCTGGCCGGCCTGGTAACTCGTGCGCTTTACCTGCAAGTGGTCGAACAGGATTTCCTCACCAGCCAGGGAGGGCAACGACAGATACGTACCATAGAGACGCCAGCCTACCGCGGATCTATTCTCGATCGTTTCGGTACGCCGCTGGCGATCAGTACACCGGTCGACTCGGTCTGGGTCAACCCGACAGAAATCCTCGCAAACCTCACTGCTTTGAAGCAGGTCACTGACAAGCTGGAACTTGATTTCCGCGCGACGGTTACCTTGTTGAAACAGCGCGCCAATCGTGAATTTGTTTACCTCAAGCGCCAGCTCGAACCCGATTTCGCGAGCGCGGTTGCCGGCGGTATCGACGGTGTCTACCTGCAGCGTGAATACAACCGTTACTATCCGGCTGGAGAAGTGGTTTCGCACCTGGTCGGTTTTACCGACATCGATGACCGTGGACAGGAAGGGCTGGAACTCGCCTACCAGGACTGGCTCAGCGCGCAACCAGGAAAGCGACGTGTAATTCGTAATCGCCACGGTGAGGTGATCGAGGAGCTGGCACAGGTATCACGCGCCGAGTCGGGCAAGGATATATACAGCAGTATCGATATGCGCCTGCAGTACATTGCCTATCGCAGTCTCGCCAGGGCGATCCAGTATCATGCGGCCAGGGCCGGTTCTGCCGTGTTGCTCGACGCACGCAGCGGTGAAATTCTGGCGATGGTCAATCAACCTTCCTATAACCCGAATCGGCGTCACAACATGGACGCGGCGCAGCAGCGTAATCGTGCCCTGACCGATGTCTTTGAGCCGGGATCGACGATCAAGCCCTTTACCGTGGCAGCGGCTATCGACCGCGGACGTTTTCATGCTGGCAGTACCATCGACACCTCTCCCGGGCACTGGATGGTAAGTGGGCACGCGGTCAAGGATGTGCGCAACTTCGGCGTGCTCAGCCTGTCCGATATCCTGCGCCGCTCCAGCAATGTCGGTGCTTCGCGCATTGCCATGTCGATGCACAAGGAGGAAATGTGGGAGAGTTTCAAGGGCTACGGTTTCGGTGAAGCATCGGGTGTCTCTTTTCCCGGCGAAACCTCGGGTTACTTTCCGCACCACAGTCAGTGGCAGCCACTCGATCATGCCACCATGGGTTTTGGCTACGGCATGTCGGTTTCGATTACCCAATTGGCGCGCGCTTATGCGGTGATTGCCAATGAGGGGCGGTTGCTCGATCTCAGCCTGGTGCGCAAGGAAGTAGAAACCAGTCCGCATAACCAGATTGCGCGGCACGTGATGAAGGCATCGACTGCGCACGCGCTCATCAAGATGATGGCGGAGGTAGTAGGACCGAAGGGGACTGCGCATCTGGCTGCGATTCCCGGATACCAGGTCGCTGGTAAAACAGGCACCGCCAGGAAGAGTATCGCGGGCGGCTATCAAAAGGACGATTACGTCGCCGTATTCGCCGGCATCGCCCCGGTCAGTAATCCGCGCCTGGTAATGGCGATAATGATCGATGAACCCACTCAGAATGGTTACTACGGTGGCCTGGTGGCGGCACCGGTATTTAGCGATGTCGTTTCAAATGCGTTGCGCATACTCGATATTCCACCTGACGATTTACCGACGTTGGTACAAAGCCGGGAACAGGGGGCATGATGGCCAATCCACGAATGACCCGCATAGCGCTGTCGGAACTGCTGGCAGGCTTCGCTACGCGCGATCCGGTACCCTCCATTGAGATCCGGGATATCGCCAGCAATAGCGCTGCGGTGACTGTGAACTCGGCATTCATCGCTTTGCCCGGGATTCGCACCAATGGAATCGATTACGCCATCGATGCAGTCAAGGCGGGTGCAGTTGCCGTCATTTACGATGCTGCAGACGAATATAGCCTGCAACGCATCGCGTTGTTGCGCAAGCAGGTTGACACTTGCTGGGTCGGCGTCGATCAGCTCGACCGTGCCAATGGCCATATCGTCAGCCGTTTTTTTGGTGATCCGGCGCAGGCGATGACCATCGTCGGTATCACCGGCACCGATGGCAAGTCCAGCGTCACGCACCTGCTGACCCAGGCATTGACCCGCATCGGCAAGTCCTGCGCCAGTATTGGCACGCTGGGCTACGGTATCGGCAACCAGTTGACGCCGGACAGTCTGACTACTCCTGACGTCGTCACCCTGCAATCGCGCCTGCATCAGTTTCGCCAGCAGCGTTGTGAGTATGTGATCATGGAAGTGTCGTCGCACGCACTGGAGCAATACCGTGTCAACGGCTGTGATTTCGACATCGCGGTGTTGACCAACCTGGGTCGCGATCATCTGGATTATCACGGCGATGAACAGAATTATGCCGCGGCCAAGGCGCGCCTGTTTCATGATTTCAAGCTCAGCGGCCGGGTAGTCAATATGGACGATGGTTTCGGCCGGCAGCTCAGCGCATCGCTAGAATGCGAGGGCCTGTTGCGCTATTCGGTCGAAAGCGAGGATGGTATCGAAGTCGAGGTCAACCTTCGCAGCTACGAGAGAACCGACCAGGGGCAAAATATTCGCGCCAACACGCCGCTCGGTGAGGTCACCGCGGTGACCGCCTTGCTGGGTCGCTTCAATATCGAAAATACCCTGGCCTGCATCGCCACGCTGGTTGCACTGGGCCTGGATTACAACCAGATCGAACTAGCCCTGAAAGACTTGCGGCCAATTCCGGGGCGCATGGAAAAATTTGTCGGCCGCGCCGATCGCGCGTCAGCCGTGATTGATTTTGCGCATACCGAACAGGCGCTGCGCGCTTGTCTTGGCGCGGCGCGTGAGCATACCAGGGGCCAGTTGTGGTGTGTTTTTGGCTGTGGTGGTGATCGCGACCAGGGCAAGCGTCCGGGCATGGGGCGCGCGGTCGAGGAACTCGCCGATCGGGTCATCGTTACCGACGATAATCCACGCAACGAAGCACCCGAAAAAATTGTCGCAGAGATCCTGGTCGGCATGCAGCAGCCAGACAGGGCCTCTGTGGTGCATAGCCGTCAGGCCGCGATCGAGTACGCGCTGTCCCAGGCTACTGCTGACGACCTGGTGGTGATTGCCGGCAAAGGGCACGAGCAGGAGCAGATTATCGGTAACGAGCGTCGACCCTTCAGCGACCGTCATCTGGTCAGTCGCATCCTGCAGGTAGACGCATGATTAGCCTGACGCTGACAACCCTGGCCCGGGTGCTCGACGTTGCCTGCGAGATCCCTGCGGAAATAACATTCAGCGGTGTCACCATCGACAGTCGTAAGGACTGTGACAGCAAGCTGTTTGTGGCTATCAAGGGCGATAATTTTGATGGCCACCAATTTGTCGAAAAGGCCTTTACCAACGGAGCGGTAATCGCGCTCGTTGAAACTCCTGTCGACTGCGATATCGCCCAACTGGTGGTCGATGATTGCAAGCGTGCAATGGGTCGCCTGGCCAATTACTGGCGGCATCAATGCAACCCTTGCGTCATTGCGCTTACCGGCAGCAATGGAAAAACAACGGTCAAGGAGATGTTGCGCCAGGTGCTGGCCCGCCAGGCGCCAACGCTGGCGACGCGTGGTAATTTCAACAATGACATTGGTCTGCCGTTGACGCTTTTCGAGCTGGATCCGGCCGATAAATTTGCCGTCATCGAAATGGGTGCGAATCATCGTGGCGAGATTGCGCGCCTTGCTGACATTGCCGGCCCCGATATTGTTTATGTCAATAATGTAGCGGCCGCCCACCTGGCGGGATTCGGTAGCATTCAGGGTGTCATCGAAGCCAAGGGCGAGCTTTACGCTTATTGCGGCCCTGGGCAAAAGGCATTATTCAACGCCGACGAGGTCGCAAGCCGATACTGGCAGGATCATTGTGCGGCAGGGACCCGAATTAGTTGCGCGCTGAATAAAGCGGCCGATGTCAGGGCGAGCTGGTCAGAAAGCGATGCGTCGCTGGCCATCGAAATCAGTTACCGCGGTGAGCAACAGGCCTGCAGGCTCGCGGTTATCGGTGAGCATAACGTACGCAATGCGCTGGCTGCAGTATCGCTTGCGCTGCTGGCCGGCATCGACCTGGCCGCTGCAGTTGCCGGCCTGGAGGGTTTTTCAGGAGTTAAGGGGCGGCTGCAAATCCTGTCCGGTCCCGCGCATAGCCGTATCATCGACGATAGCTATAACGCTAATCCAGATTCGCTCGAGGCGGGCATCAAGGTACTTTGTTCGTTACCGGGTTCGCCCTGGCTTGCGCTTGGCGACATGGCTGAGCTCGGCGCCGAAGCGGTTGAACTGCATCGCGAGGCTGCACGTAGCGCGCGGCGTCACGGTGTTGAAAAAATGTTCGGACTCGGTGAAATGAGTTGCATGGCAAGTGACGAGTTTGGTGCCGCGGGATCCTGCCATCAAGACATCGACGATATGGCTGAATCCATCCTGTCACAAATTCGGCAGGAGGTAAATTTGCTGGTGAAAGGGTCGCGCTCGGCCGGGATGGAGCGCCTGGTCAATCGATTGGTGCATGCCAATCCTCCGGCCAATCCTTCAGGAGATACCAATGCTATTTAGTTTATCCGAGTATCTCACGCAGTTTCACAGCGGCTTTAACGTATTCCAGTACCTGACTCTGCGCACCATACTCGGTGTGCTGACCGCGTTGATTATTTCGTTGATCGTCGGTCCGGTCATGATCCGCTACCTGAATAGTTACAAGATCGGGCAAAGCGTGCGCAGCGATGGTCCGGAAAGTCACCTGTCGAAGGAGGGCACGCCGACCATGGGTGGGGCGTTGATCCTGGTCGCCATAGTCACCAGCACGTTGATGTGGGCTGATCTGTCGTCGCGTTTCGTCTGGGTAGTCTTGTTTGTCACGATTGGCTTCGGCGCGATCGGCTGGGTCGATGATTACCGAAAGATCGTGTTCGGTAACTCCAGGGGCCTGTCGGCCAGGCTGAAGATTTTCTGGCAATCGCTGATTGGCCTGATAGCGGCTCTCGCGCTATATCACACCGCACAGTTCCCGATCGAGACCCAGCTCATCGTTCCCTTCATCAAGAATATTCTTATCGATCTGGGCTGGTTTTACGTGGTGTTGACCTATTTTGTAATCGTCGGCAGCAGCAACGCGGTTAACCTGACGGATGGCCTGGACGGACTTGCGATTCTGCCTACCGTGCTGGTCGGTGGGGCACTCGGTGTATTCGCCTATCTCACCGGGAACTTCAACTTTTCCAATTACCTGGGTATTCCCTACGTGCCGGGCGTTGGCGAAATGGTCGTATTCTGCGGTGCCCTGGTCGGTGCCGGGCTCGGATTCCTGTGGTTTAACACTTACCCTGCGCAGGTGTTCATGGGCGACGTCGGCGCTTTGGCGCTGGGTGCCGCGCTAGGTACCGTGGCCGTCATCGTGCGCCAGGAACTGGTGCTGTTCATCATGGGTGGCATTTTCGTGGCGGAAACCCTGTCGGTGATGGTGCAGGTTGGCTCCTTCAAGTTAACCGGCAAGCGTGTTTTCCGCATGGCGCCGTTACATCATCATTACGAGCTCAAAGGCTGGCCGGAACCACGTATTATTGTGCGCTTCTGGATCATTACCCTGGTGCTGGTGCTGGTAGGCCTGGCGAGTTTAAAGATCAGGTAATGTTTAACGTGAAGCCACAGCCAACCATATTGCCCGATGTGAATTACCTGGTCGTCGGCCTCGGCCTGAGCGGGTACTCGAGCGCGCGCTTTTTGTTGCGCCGGGGATATCGTTGCCGGCTGCAGGATACGCGCGATCTGCCAGCCAATCTCATCAGCCTGCGTGAAGAATTCGACACAATTGAATTTGAGGCCGGACCGCTGAACGACGAAATGACGGCATGGGCCGACGTGCTGGTGGTGAGTCCCGGCGTTTCGGTACGCCAGAAAATGATTCAACAGGCGGCCGATAGCGGTAAAACTGTCCTCGGCGATATCGAGCTGTTTGCGCGCATGGTCGATAAACCGGTGGTTGCCATCACTGGATCCAATGGCAAGAGCACGGTCACCACGCTGGTGGGCGAAATGATCCGCCTGGATCAACATGCGGTAGCGGTAGGCGGTAATCTCGGTACCCCGGCGCTTGATCTGCTGGAGCAGGAAGAAGTCGACTACTACGTGCTCGAGTTATCGAGTTACCAGCTCGAAACCACAAGCTCTTTGAGTCCCAGGGTAGCCGCCCTGCTAAATCTGTGTGAAGACCACCTCGATCGCTACTCGTCATATGCGGACTATGTTGCAACCAAATTGCTGGTTTATCGTAACGCCGAAACCTGTGTCAGCAATCTGGACGACGAAATGACACGCCATGATGCGAAAGATGTCAGCTTCAGCCTGGACCCTCACAGCGACGCCGAATTTCGACTTGTCGAGGACGGAGCCTATTGGCTCGCGCATCGCAATGAGCCCTGGTTACCGGTCGATCGGCTTGGCATCAGTGGTCGCCATAACTGGGCCAATGCGTTGGCGGCGATGGCCATTGCCAACCGCCTGGGCATTTCGCGTGAGGCTATCGTCAGCGCGTTGCAGGAATTCCGGGGGATTGCACATCGCAGTCAATGGGTTGCCGAGATCGATGGTGTCGAGTGGATCAACGATTCCAAGGCCACCAATGTCGGTGCCGCGCAGGCTTCGATCGCAGGCCGCGATCGCCCGGTGATCCTGATCGCGGGCGGGCTGTCCAAGGGTGCCGATATGTCGTTGATGTTCGACAGCATCCAGCAAAAGGTAAAATGTGTGCTGCTGCTTGGCGCGGATGCCGAGCGTCTGCAACAAGCCTGGCAGGGTGCGACCGCGATCGAGCGTGTCGATACGATGCGTGCCGCGGTAGAGCGCGCTCGACAAATCGCCAGGGCGGGTGATTGCGTATTGCTGGCTCCGGCCTGCGCGAGCTTTGATATGTATTCGAAGTTCGAAGCGCGCGGGGACGATTTCATGCAATCTGTACTGGAGCTTGCCGATGTCTAGCCAGGCGATCAGGGCAGACAAGCCGTCAGCCGGTGCCGGGTTTGAGCTTGCACAGGGTTACGATCGCGGTATATTACTGCTTTACTTCACGTTGATTTGCCTCGGCCTGGTGATGGTGGCCTCGGCGTCGATCGGTATTGCCGATCAGAATACCGGCGACCCCTTTTTCTATGCCAAGCGTCAGTTTCTGCGGATTCTGCTCAGCCTGGCGTTATTGTGGGTAGCCTGCAGGATTCCATTGCAGTTCTGGAACCGTAATGGCATGGCATTGATGCTGGGGTCCATCATCCTGTTGGGCTTCGTGTTGATTCCGGGCGTGGGACATACGGTAAATGGTGCGACGCGCTGGTTGAATTTTGGTCTCTTTACCTTCCAGGTTTCCGAGATTGCCAAGCTGTTCCTGATCATTTATCTGAGCGGCTATCTGCTGCGTCGTGGCGGTGAAGTGCAGACCAATACGATGGGGTTCATCAAGCCCATGCTGATCCTGGCGATGGCCAGCAGTCTGCTGTTGCTGGAGCCGGATTTTGGCGCTGCCGCGGTGTTGCTGATGACGGGCCTTGGGCTGATTTTTCTCGGTGGTGTACGCTTCGGCCAGTTCCTGTTGTTCGTGATTGGTACGCTCTGCATCATGGGCTTGCTCGCGGTGTCATCGCCGTATCGCCTGGCGCGTATTACCTCGTTCCTCGATCCCTGGGCCGACCCCTTCAATAGCGGTTTTCAATTGACGCAATCATTGATCGCCATCGGTAGTGGCGGCTGGTTTGGAGCCGGTCTCGGCGGCAGCGTGCAAAAGCTGTTCTATTTGCCGGAGGCGCATACCGATTTCCTGTTTGCCATATTTGCCGAGGAATTCGGTTTCGTTGGACAGGTTTGCCTGATCGGAATGTTCGCACTATTTGCACTGCGCTGTTTTGGCATCGCCAAACTGGCCCTGCAGCGCGAGCAGGCCTTTGGCGCCTACCTCGCTTACGGGGTCGGTTTGCTGATTACCTTGCAGGCGGCGATTAATATCGGCGTCAATATGGGCGCATTACCAACCAAGGGTCTGACCCTGCCGTTTGTCAGTTACGGCGGCAACTCGATTCTCAGCATGTCGTTCGCAGTCGGCCTGGTGCTGCGGGTGTACTTTGAATGCACCACGGCCAGTGGAGCTGGCACTGCTCGCCGGCATGCGCGGGTGGTCGCATGAAGCCCATACTGCAACAACCCATCCTGGTGATGGCTGGCGGCACCGGGGGGCACGTATTCCCGGCGTTGGCGGTTGTCGAGTGTTTACGTGCGCGCGGCGAACAAATTGTCTGGCTCGGAACCCGGGCTGGTATCGAGGCGCGCGTGGTACCGGCGGCCGACATTGCGATTGAATGGCTCAACGTCCAAGGTTTGCGCGGTAAGGGTATGGCAAGCCTGTTGCTGGCGCCATTTCGGCTGTTGCGCGCCTGCTGGCAGGCACTTCGTATTTTGCGGCGTACGCGGCCAAAGGCAGTTCTCGGCATGGGAGGCTTTGTTTCCGGACCGGGTGGCCTGATGGCCCGCTTACTGAATATCCCCTTGTTTGTACACGAGCAAAACGCCATCGTTGGCCTGACCAATCGAATTTTGAGTCGTTTTGCCACCGGCGTCTACGTCGCTTTTCCACAGGCGGCTGATGAGCTTGCCGGTGCCGAGTGCATCGGTAACCCGGTGCGTGAGGATCTTACCCGGCTCGACGAGCCCAGCCTGCGCCTGCAGCAACGCCTGGACTCGCCGCTGCAATTACTGGTGATCGGCGGCAGTCTCGGCGCCGCTGCGCTGAACCGGATATTGCCACAGGCCATTGCCTGTCTGGAGCCCGGGCAGCGCCCGCGGGTGCGTCACCAATGTGGCGAAAAGCACCTGCAGAGTTGCCAGCAGCACTATGCCGAGGCCAGGGTCGACGCCGAGGTAGCCAGTTTCATCGATGACATGTCCGCTGCCTATGCATGGGCCGACCTGGTGGTATGCCGTGCCGGCGCCCTGACCATTGCCGAGCTCTGCGCGGTTGGGCTGGGTTCACTACTGATCCCGTTTCCCTACGCAGTCGATAATCACCAGCACTACAACGCCCTTTTCCTCGAGCAACAGGATGCTGCCCAGATATTGCCGGAGGACGAACTCAGTGCCGAGAAGCTTGCACTCAAGCTCAAGTTTTTTCAGCAGAATCGCCCGCGCCTGGTGGAGATGGCGGTGAATGCGCGCGCCCAGTTTCAGGCCGACGCCGGCGAGCGTCTGGCTGCGGGGATACTCTGCGGAATTTCGACGAGGACAGGCGCATGACGGTCAGCTCCAAACATTTCATGCGGCGCATTCGCAACATTCACTTCATCGGCATTGGCGGTGCCGGTATGAGCGGTATCGCCGAAGTATTCCATAACCTGGGATACCAGATCAGCGGCTCCGACATTGCTGAAAATGCGATGGTACGACACTTGCGCAGCCTCGCGATCGAAATTGCAATCGGTCACCAGCGTGAAAATGTTGCGATGGCACATGTCGTCGTAGTATCGACTGCGATCGATGATGACAATCCGGAAGTCGAGTATGCGCGCGAATTGCGTATACCGGTGGTGCGACGCGCTGAAATGCTGGCCGAACTAATGCGTTTTCGGCGCGGCATCGCGGTCGCGGGAACGCACGGTAAAACAACCACCACCAGCCTGGTAGCGAGTGTGCTGGCGCGCGGTGATATCGACCCGACCTATGTGATCGGTGGCAAGCTGATCAGTTCGGGTAGCCATGCGCGGCTCGGCCTCAGTGACTACCTGGTCGCCGAGGCAGACGAGAGCGATGCTTCGTTCCTGTTTCTGCAGCCGATGATGGCGATTGTTACCAATATCGACAATGACCATTTGTCGACCTACGAAGGCGATTTTGAGCGCCTCAAGTCAACCTTTATCGAATTTCTGCATCACTTGCCCTTCTATGGGCTGGCCGTTCTTTGTATCGATGACCCGGTAGTGCGCGAAGTCATGAAAGACGTGGCGCGACCGATGCTGACCTACGGCGAAGCGGAAGACGCCGACGTGCGCATTACCAACATTGTTCCGTGCGGCGCCAAAACCGGTTTCAGCGTTCAGCTTCCGGATAGCACCGAGCGACTTGACCTGGAGCTTAATCTGCCTGGGCGCCACAACGTGTTGAACGCGACGGCGGCGATCAGCATTGCCTGGGAACTGGGTGTGGCGCGTGAAGCGATCGCCGAAGCGCTGTCCGAGTTCTCCGGCATTGGCCGGCGTTGCCAGATCAGTGAAAATCTGCAAGTCGCCAATGGGCGCATCATGCATATCGACGACTATGGCCATCATCCCAATGAAATCGCAGCGACGCTCTACGGAATTCGCGCTGCCTGGCCACAAAGACGCCTGGCGGTGCTGTTCCAGCCGCATCGTTACTCACGCACGCGTGATCTTTTCGAAGACTTTACCCAGGTACTGGCCGATGTCGATCAACTGATTCTGCTCGATGTTTACCCGGCAGGAGAAAGTTTCATCAAGGATGCCGATGGACGCGCTCTGGCCCGTTCCATCCGCGCGCGCGGCAAGGTTGACCCGGTGTTCGTCGAGGACCTGGCCGGCCTGGATGACGTGGTTGAAACCGTGTTACAGGACGGGGATATCTTCGTCACGCTGGGAGCCGGCAGTATCGGTGCCTGGGCTGCTGATTTCCTGGTGCGGCATACCGCGACAGGGGCGGGCGCATGAACGTGGCTGGCAATAACCTGAAACTGCGTGGCAAGCTGATGTTTGACGAGCCCATGGCAAAGCATACCAGTTGGCGCCTGGGCGGTCCGGCCGACCGCTATTACGTGCCCGCCGATCTCGCCGATTTGCAGTACTTTCTGGCCCAGCTTGACGCCGCGACTGAAATTTTGTGGTTGGGACTGGGCAGCAACCTTTTGGTGCGCGATGCCGGTTTTCGTGGCCAGGTTATTGCGCCGCTCAATGCACTCAAGCAGATAGAGTTGCAACTCGATGGTGATATCTATGCCGAATGTGGCAGCAGTTGCGCGCGCCTGGCGAAGTTTTGCCAGAAGAAGGGTCTCTCCGGGGCCGATTTCTTTGCCGGGATTCCTGGTACAGTCGGGGGCGCGCTGGCGATGAATGCCGGTGCTTTCGGTGGCGAAACCTGGGCCGCGGTGCAGCAACTGATCATGATCGATCGACAGGGTCAGTTGCATCAGCGCGAAATCGACGAATTCGAGGTCGGCTACCGACATGTTCGCCTGCCCCAGTCGGAATGGTTTGCGGCTGCACTGTTTCGCTTTACCCCGCGCGCCGATAACGAAGAATCGAATATCCGCCAACTGCTGCGTCAGCGAAACGCCACGCAACCGATCGGGGAACCCTCCTGTGGTTCGGTGTTCAAAAATCCGCCGGGTCAACACGCTGCGCAGCTGATCGAGGCGGCCGGCCTCAAGGGACATCGCCTCGGCAGCGCGCGGGTATCGGACAAACACGCCAACTTTATCATCAGCGATGCCGCTACACGCGCCTCCGATGTCGAAGCTTTGATCGAGCACATACGCGAGCGGGTTGCGGCTAAATTTGACGTTCGGCTTGAATCCGAAGTGCGCATCGTGGGAGAAGCCTCATGATCGCGCAGCTGAGAAAACCGATGCCTGGCAGCGCTCAGCAATGTGGGCGAGTCGCGGTGTTGATGGGCGGCGAGTCCGCCGAGCGTGAAGTTTCGTTGAAAAGTGGGCAGGCCGTCTACCAGGCCCTGCTTACCGCTGGGGTCGACGCAGTACCCGTTGATCTGCAGGGTCATATTTTTCATCAACTTACCGAGCTCAAGGTTGATCGGGCGTTTAACCTGCTGCACGGACGTGGGGGCGAGGATGGTCGGATTCGTGCGGTGCTCGATTTTCTCGAAATACCCAGCACCGGTAGTGGCGTTGGTGCGTCGGCGTTGACCATGAATAAGGTCCTGACCAAGAAAGTCATTCGTTGCAGCGATATCGCAACGCCCGATTTTATCGAGCTGCATGACGAATCCGACTGTGAACGACTGTTAGCAGATTTCGGCCTGCCGGTGTTTGTCAAACCGGTGCTGGAAGGGTCGAGTATCGGTACCGCTCCGGTACACCAGGCCAGCGAATTGTTACCTGCCTGGCAGGCGGCGCGTCGTTTCGGAGCGGTGTTTGCCGAACGCTTCATCGATGGCAGCGAATACACCGCCGGCTTTATCGGCGACCAGGTGTTGCCACTGATCAAGCTGGAAACACCGAATGAATTTTACGACTACGAGGCCAAATATCTGGCCGATGACACGATTTACACCTGCCCATGTGGCCTCGACGACGAACAGGTGAGCAAGATAAATGCCATGGTGCTGGATACGGTAAGGGCCACCGGAGTCTGTGGGTGGGGGCGGGTTGATCTGATGATGGATCGGCAACTTCGTCCTTGGATTATCGAAGTCAATACGATTCCCGGGATGACCGATCACAGCCTGATCCCGATGGCGGGACGTGCAGCGGGTCTTGAAATGCCCGAGCTGGCGCTCACTATTCTTGCTGCAACGCTAAATGTAGAGAACGACCATGTTCAAGTTTCGTAAGCAAGCCGGTTCCCAGGCGAAACGCAATCTGGCTACACAACCGACCAGGTTGCAGTGGCGCAAGTCCTATAACTGGGGCTTTCTGCTGGTGCCGCTGTTACTGGGTGGTTTTTACCTCGACCAGATGAAGCAGATGCTACCGATCCGCAGTATCCAGTTGCAGGGCAGTTTTGAAAATCTGGATAAAACTGAAGTCGAAGCGACGTTGCAAGGCTATCTCGGACAGGGATTCTTTTCGCTTGATATCCATCAGTTGCAGCAAGCCCTCAAGGCCAGGTCGTGGACCGAGTCGGTCTCGGTGCGCCGTGTCTGGCCGGACAAGATCCGTGTGGTGATTCGCGAAAAGAAACCGGTAGCGCGCTGGGATGCAGAGCATTTGTTAAGTGACTCGGCCCGCATTTATCTGGCGAACAGTGCTGATTTTGCACATCTGCCACTGGTGCATGCCGACAACCATCCGCCGAGCTGGGCGTTGCGCGAGTTCTACCACCTGCAGGCGCGCTTTGAAAGTGTCGATGAACGCCTGGTGACCCTGCGTGTCGATAGCCGTGGCGCTCTTGATATCGAGTTGATCAATGGTCTGCAAATCAAGCTTGGCCGAGGCGCGATCGATCACAAGATCGATCGCCTGGTGAATATTTATCAACAGCAGATTCTGCCGCGTCGCGAACAAATCGAACGGCTGGATTTGCGTTACAGCAACGGCTTCGCCGTGGCCTGGAAAAAGGAAGCGCTACAGGGTAGCGACAAGGCGTCAATCTGGAGTAACAGCAATGTCTAAAAAGACGTCCGGGAACCTGATCGTTGGGCTCGATATCGGCACCTCCAAGGTGGTTGCCATTGTCGGCGAGGTCACGGTTGAAGGCGACATCGAAATCATCGGCATCGGCACTCAACCATCGCGCGGTTTGAAAAAAGGCGTGGTGGTCAATATCGAATCCACGGTGCAATCGATTCAGCGCGCGGTAGAGGAGGCGGAACTGATGGCGGGTTGCCAGATCCGTTCGGTATACGCGGGCATTGCCGGTAGCCACATTCGCAGTATCAATTCGCACGGAATTGTCGCTATCAAGGAAAAGGAAGTAACAGCAGCCGATGTGGCGCGCGTGATTGAAGCCGCCAAGGCGGTTGCGATTCCTGCCGACCAGCGCATCCTGCATGTGCTCCCACAGGAGTTCATCATCGATAGCTCGGAAGGTATTCGCGATCCGATCAGCATGTCCGGCGTGCGCCTGGAAGCCAAGGTACACCTGGTGACGGGGGCGGTAAGCGCTGCGCAGAACATCATTAAATGCGTACGTCGCTGCGGTCTTGACGTCGATGATGTCATTCTCGAGCAACTCGCCTCGGCCTGTGCGGTGTTGACCGAAGATGAAAAGGAACTGGGTGTCTGCCTGGTTGATATCGGCGGCGGCACAACCGATATCGCGGTCTTTTCCGATGGTGCGATCCGCCATACCGCGGTGATTCCGATTGCTGGCGACCAGGTGACCAATGATATCGCGGTGGCGCTGCGCACGCCTACCCAGTACGCCAATGATTTAAAAATCCGTTACGCCTGTGCCTTGCGTCAGCTAGCGGCGGATGGGGAAACGATCGAGGTGCCGAGTGTCGGTGACCGCGAACCGCGCCGCCTCGCACGCCAGACATTGGCCGAGGTGGTCGAGCCACGTTATGAAGAACTGCTGAGCCTGGTGCAGGCGGAGCTGCGGCGAAGTGGGCTTGAAGAAATCTGTGCTGCCGGGATCGTACTGACCGGTGGTAGTTCGAAAATGGAAGGCGTAATCGAACTGGCGGAAGAAATCTTCCACATGCCGGTACGGTTGGGCTATCCGCAGTATGTATCGGGATTGGTCGACGTGGTTCGCAATCCGATTCATGCGACAGGTGTCGGTCTGCTGCTGTTTGGAAACAAGCAACAGTCTGGTATGTCCGGTTATCAACTGGACGCTCAAAATGAAGCTGGCCTTCTGGCGAGGATGAAAAGCTGGTTTCAGGGTAATTTTTAACCAATGCAAGAGGATATATTAAAATGTTTGAACTAATGGATTCACACTCCAAGGACCCCGTAATCAAGGTCATTGGAGTCGGTGGGGGTGGCGGTAACGCCGTACAGCACATGGTTTCGGCAGGTATCGAAGGTGTCGAATACATTTGTGTCAACACCGACGTACAGGCGCTCAAGAAGATGGATTTGCGCACCACAATGCAAATCGGAGCCGGTATCACCAAGGGTCTGGGCGCGGGCGCTGACCCGGGTATTGGTCGTCAGGCGGCACTGGAGGATCGCGAACGCATTCAGGAGGCGATCCAGGGATCCAACATGCTCTTTGTCACTGCTGGCATGGGTGGTGGCACGGGTACAGGTGCGGCGCCGGTGATTGCGCAGATCGCCAAGGAAATGGGCATTCTGACAGTCGCGGTGGTCACCAAGCCGTTCGGCTTCGAACGTACCAAGCGCATGGCGCAGGCGGAGCAGGGGATCAAGGAACTGGCTAATGTGGTCGATTCGCTGATTACCATTCCGAACGACAAATTGATGCCGGTACTCGGCAAGGATACTTCACTGCTGGAGGTTTTCGAGAAAGCGAACGACGTATTGCGTGGCGCCGTACAGGGTATTGCCGAGCTGATTACCTGCCCTGGCCTGATCAATGTCGACTTTGCAGACGTGCGCACTGTCATGTCTGAAATGGGCATGGCGATGATGGGCACCGGAACCGCAAGCGGTGAAAATCGTGCCAGGGAAGCGGCCATGGCGGCGATCTCGTCACCGCTGCTGGAAGATATCAATATTTCCGGTGCGCAGGGAATCCTGGTGAATGTCACTGCCGGTCTCGACCTGTCGATCGGCGAGCTTGACGATGTCGGCACCGCGATCACCGAACTGGCATCGGCTGATGCCAACGTTGTCGTGGGCACTGTTATCGACTCCAGCATGACCGACGGTGAACTGCGCGTCACCATGGTGGCGACTGGCCTGGGAAAGGACAAGATAATGAGCGACGCGACGCTTTCGGCAGTTCGGCCGGAAAGCAACGGCGAGGTCGATTACAAGAAACTGGAACGTCCCACCGCGATTCGCAAGAAGATCGTGGGTGACAGTGTTGAAATGCCAGCGGACAAGGAAAGCATGGAATACCTCGAAATTCCGGCTTTTCTGCGGCGCCAGGCAGATTAATCGGCATCCTCTTGCAAGGAGAGTGGTTCAGGGATGAACCATGGCTCCATCGTCTTCCTCGAAGCGCTGCGACGATGAGCGAAACGCTGCAACTGTCTCCGCAACATTTTGTGGCCGAAGGCACCGAGCGCAGGTGTTTTCGGCACCCCGATGATGAAAATTGTTGCATCAAGGTGCTCCATCCGGATTCCGGCTGCGACCGACTCTGGCGTGAGGCAAGATATTACTCGCGCCTGCAACGCCGTGGTGTCGATTTTCGGCACCTGACGCCCTATCGCGGGTTGATCGACACCAGTATGGGCAAGGGCGCAATTTTTGACCTGGTTATCGATGACGATGCTCAGATCTCGCGATCATTGCATCACTATCTGACCCAGAACGACCAACGCTTCAACGCCTGGATTGCCGATGAGATCGAAAACCTGAAACAGAATCTATACGATCAATGGATCGTATTCCACGATTTAAATCCGACCAATATCCTTGTCAAACGGCTGGGTTTCGATGAATTCCGCCTGGTTGTCATCGATGGTATCGGTCACAACCACTTTTTCCCGGTGGCCAGTTACAGTGCGGGCATTGCGCGCAAGAAGCTGGTGCGCGTGTGGAATCGGGGGTACCGCCAGTGGTATGCCGGTTTTCCGCTCGTGGCCGGTGACTTAAAGCCTTATCCCGCAATCTGACATCAAGTACGGCTCCAGTCTTACCGGCTTCCCACGACATCCCCCCCGGCCCGCGAATCGGCTGACAAAAAAATCACAGCCGGGCTGCGCTTGTATTGTTGGGCAATGGTCGGCTCCGGAGTTCCTTAATCTGCCCTGCTGAACCTCGACTTGAGCCATTGATCGACGGAAAAGAAACCACCACCGTATATCACGTTGGTAAACAGCATCGCAGCCCACAGGTAATGCCAGACCAGGCCGGCGCCCCTGGCGAGAGTCGCGTAATAAGACACCACTGCCATGATATTGACCAGGGTCAGTGCGATCGCGAAGAAACGCGTGCCGAAGCCGGCGATGAGGAAGACCGGAAAGACCAGTTCGCCGAAGGTGGCCAGGTAAGCGGCCAGCTCGAAGGGCAGCACCGGCACCGCGTACTCATACTCGAACAACACCAGGGTCGTTTCCCAGTCGCCAATCTTGTGCATACCCGATTTGAGAAATACCCAGGCGACGTAAAGGCGAAGGTATAGCAGGAATGGCGATTGCAACCTGCACAACAGGTCATTAATTACGCGCGTCGGTGCATCCAGTTTTTCGATTAACCCCATAATACGACTCCCCAATATTCTTAGTGAAACTGGTCATTTGGAACCAGCCATCACTAGAAAGTTCACCCGATGCTGGTATTACAGGGTCTCGATGCGTCGCAATTGTGCGCGCAGGCTGGCGAGTGCAGATTCGGCGTCGGCGAGTTTTTCCTTCTCTTTGTCGACAACGTCCTGTGGGGCGCGGGCGATAAAGTTTTCATTGCCGAGTTTAGCGCCGAGACGCGTCGTTTCCTGCTCGAGTTTTTGTACATTTTTCTGCAGGCGCGCCCGTTCCGCCGCCTTGTCGATCAATCCGGCGAGTGGAATCAACTGACGCATTTCACCGACCAGTGAGGTGGCTGCCTGCGGTGCTTCGGCATCATCCTCGAGCCAGGTAATGGCTTCGAGTTTCGCCAGGGGTTTGAGCAGCGCGTGATTGCGTTCGATGCGTTCGCGATCGAGCTCACTGCCGTGCTGACAAAGTACCGGTACCGGTTTCCCCGGCTTGATATCCATTTCCGAACGAATCTGGCGGATTCCCATGATGAATGCCTTGACCCATTCCAGTTCATCCATTGCATCGCGGTCGATCAATGCGTCGTTAGACTGTGGATAGCGGCAACGCATGATGGTTTCACCATCGACCATGGCCACTTTAGCAACGCGCTGCCACAGTTCCTCGGTGATGTAAGGCATGATCGGATGCAACAGTCGCAGAATAGACTCGAGCACATTGACCAGCGTATTGCGTGCCGCCTGCTTCGATGCGAGCGGGTAATCGTCGGAGTAAAGCACGGCCTTGGACAGTTCGATGTACCAGTCACAATAATCGTTCCAGACGAATTCATACAGGTCGCGCGCGACCAGATCGAAACGGTAGCCTTTGATATGCGTGTCGATTTCCTGGCTGACCAGTTGCAGGCGCGTCATGATCCAGCGGTCCGCCAGTGTCGGCACCCCGGCATGGCAGTCCTCGCCCTCGGTGTTCTGCAGCACGTAGCGCGTCGCATTCCACAACTTGTTGCAGAAGTTGCGATAGCCTTCGATGCGACCCAGGTCGAAACGGATGTCGCGCCCGGTGGTAGCGAGTGCAGTAAAGGTGAAGCGCAGGGCGTCGGTGCCGTACGCCGGAATACCATCGGGAAAATGTTTGCGTGTCGCCGACTCGATGCGCGGTGCCATATCCGGCTGCATCAATCCGCTGGTGCGCTTGGCAAGCAAATCATCCAGCGATATGCCGTCGATCAGGTCGAGCGGATCGAGCACGTTGCCCTTGGACTTGGACATCTTGTTGCCCTCGGCGTCGCGCACCAGGCCGTGAATGTAGACTTCGTGGAAGGGCACTTCATCCATGAACTTGAGGCCGAACATGATCATGCGTGCGACCCAGAAGAAGATGATATCGAAACCGGTAACCAGTACGCTGGTCGGATAAAATGTTTTCAATGCCGAATCGTCGCGGTTGGGCCAACCCAGCGTGCTATAGGGCCACAGTGCAGATGAAAACCAGGTATCGAGCACATCTTCGTCCTGGTTCAGTTCGACAGTATCATCCAGTCCGTACTTGCTGCGCACCTCATCGACATTGGCGGCGACGTAGAAATTGCCCTCGTTGTCATACCAGGCCGGGATACGATGGCCCCACCAGATCTGCCGCGAAATACACCAGTCCTGGATGTCTTCCATCCAGTTGAAGTAAGTTTTGCTCCAGTTTTCCGGAATGAAACGGATACGGCCATCCTTAACCGCTGCGATGGCGGGCCTGGCGAGCGGGCCGGCGCGCACAAACCACTGGTCGGTGAGGTAAGGTTCGATGACGACGCCGGAACGATCACCGTAGGGGCGCTTGTAAAGATGCGGTTCGATCTTGACCATCAGGCCCGCGGCTTCAAGATCGGCGACTATCTTGTCACGCGCGGCGAAACGATCCATACCCCGGTAAGCCGGGGGTGCATTTTCATTCATGATCGCATCGATGGTGAACAGATTGATCACTTCCATCTCGTGTCTCTGCCCGACTTCGTAGTCGTTGAAATCGTGCGCCGGGGTGATCTTGACGCAACCGGTGCCGAACTCCGGATCGACGTAACTATCGGTAATAATGGGAATCACTCGCGTGGTCATCGGTACCTGTACCTGATGGCCGACGAAATCGCGGTAGCGGTCGTCCCCGGGGCTTACTGCGAGCGCGCCGTCGGCGAGGATCGTCTCTGGCCGGGTGGTTGCTATTTCAAGATGGGTGACGCCGTTGACGGGATCGCCGATCAGCGGGTATCGCACATGGTAGAGAAAGCCCTGTTCCTCCTCGTTAATGACCTCGAGATCGGATATTGCTGTATGCAATACCGGGTCCCAGTTGACCAGGCGTTTGCCCCGGTAAATCAGGTCTTCTTCGTAGAGCTTGATGAAGACTTCCTGCACCGCCGCAGAAAGACCCTCGTCCATGGTGAAGCGTTCGCGCGACCAGTCGGGGGAGGCGCCCATGCGCCTCAGCTGTTGAGTAATTGTGCCGCCGGATTCGGCTTTCCACTTCCATACGCGCTCGATGAATTCGTCGCGGCCGAGATCATGACGCGTCTTACCTTCCTGGCTCAGCTGACGCTCAACCACCATTTGTGTGGCGATACCGGCGTGATCCGTGCCCGGTTGCCACAAAGTGTTGTCGCCTTTCATGCGATGATAGCGAATCAGTGTATCCATGATCGTATCCTGGAAGGCATGCCCCATGTGCAGTCGGCCGGTCACATTGGGGGGAGGGATCACGATGCAATAGGGGTCACCATCGCCTTGCGGCGTAAAGTAGCCCTTGTCTTCCCAGCGTTGGTACCAGGTTTCTTCGATCGAGTGGGGGTTGTAGGTTTTTTCCATCGGGCAGGCGGCGCAATTCAAAGGGCGCGATTATAGCCTGCCGCCCCTCAAATTTGCACTGTTTCTGTCGGTGTAAAACTTATGCCGGCAAGTTGGCTTGCGACTCTGCGAACCTCCACGGGTGGGTACCAACCGGGCTTCGACGGGTTCCCTGTGGCTGTTAGCCGCGGAACTTAAACGTTTGTTGTGGAAATTTTGACATCCTTTTCCTTTGCATTCCTGATCATTTTGCCGATGACACTCAGTTCCCGGCGCAATTCATGGTAGCGCGTGCCAGTGGCATTATTTTCACTTACCTCGGCCAGTTCCTGTTCAAGCTTGTCTCTTTTTTGTTCCAGTTTGGCGATAATTTTCAGCAATTTACCGTGTTTCTTCATTTGTTTCTTGGTCGATAAATCGAAAAAATCCTGCAGTTTTTCAATCAGCTTACTGGTACTCATATTCATCCCCCAGTCCCTTGATATCCTGATCTCTGACCCACAGGGTGACGGCGCATTTGAGCAGTTTCTTGCCGATGCTATGAGTAAATCCAATATCGTTAATCAGCGACGATGCGCTGTGTGATTCAATTTTCCGTTCCCTGATCAATACATCCACCTCGTGATTTAGTGCGACCTCAGCCTCGTTTAAACTGGCTCTTTGAATTTCTATACGAGTCAGAATTTCTTCATCGTCGCCCTCGTCCATGCGTAATTCCTGGATCATGCGCAGTACCGAAACCAGTTGCGCGCGCAGCTTATTGTATTTTGCAATTATAAATTTATTGTTACTTTTTGAATAATAGTTCAGATTTTTCTGCAATTCTCTGACGTCCTTTACCATTTCGACAATTCTGCGGGCGGCCAATTTCAGCTCATACACTTCGTTGTTATCTTCCTGGCTCATGTTGGCCTGCGAGATCGAGGCATATTCGAGGATCTCTCCATATAAACTCTTGATCTCCTGTTGGTAGACCTGGTTTATATCGATTTTAATCTGCGACCCCGAATGCTCTACAATTTCGCTGATCACCGCATCGGAAAAAATTTCAGTACGGTGCAGGTTCATCGCATGAACAATGGTCTCGAGGGATTTATCGTAGAGATGAATGGTTTCCTTGCGCAGTGCCGCCAGGGCCGTCGCAGGAATCTCCATGACTTCGCTGGTGAGGTATTTTGCCTTGCCACGAGCCTGTTCCTGCTCACAAAACAGGGTCTCCAGAAAGGTTACCAGTCGTTGCATAAAGGGCACCACCAGCAACACGCCGATGACGTTAAAGATGGTGTGAAACAGCGACAGCCGCATCGCGTCATCCTGGTCGGAGATCGATAACATCGGCGCCAGTATATCCACCAGCCCCTTTAGCTGGTAGATAAACACAATCGCAAAAAGCCCGGTGATCATATTAAAAATAAAGTGTGCGACGGCCAGGCGTTTGCCATTTTTGTTTGATGCGAGCGCTCCGAGAATCGCGGTGACCGTGGTGCCGATATTGGCGCCAATCGCCAGTGAAAGCGCATTGATGTAGTCGATCTGACCGCTCGCAAGCGCGGTAATGATAATTGCCATGGTGGCACTGCTGGATTGAATAATAACCGTTGCCAGGGTTCCGAACAGAACGTAGACCATTACCCCGGCGAAACCCGCCATTGCGTACTCGGCCAGATCGAGCCCATCCTTTAAGGTTTCAAAGCCCTCCTTCATGTAGGCGATACCGAGAAAAATGAAACCCAGACCGATCAACACACTACCCACACCTTTATAACTATTGCTTTGAGAAAACTGCAGCACCACACCGAAAATCAACATGGGTAGCGCATAGTGCGCAATTTTAATTTTCAGGCCGAAGGAAGAAACCAGCCAGGCCGTGGCGGTGGTGCCGATGTTCGAGCCGAACACCACACCGACTGCCTGGGTCAGTCCAATGAGTTCTGCGGAAAGAAAGGAAATAATGATAACCGAGACCAACGAGGAACTCTGCACCACCGCTGTTGCCAGAAACCCGGTACCTATGGCTCGTGGAGTAGTGCTGGTGAATTTTTCCAGTACAGTTTCAAGCGCGCCGCCGCTGAACAGCTTGAATCCGTTTTCCATGTAATGCATGCCAATCAGGAATACGGCAACGCCGGCAATAATTGTCCTTGCATCATTGTTCGATACCACAAACCAGGCAAATGCCAGAAACAGCAAAGGGCTAATTATTCTTTTTAACATGCCGGCATATTCTCTAGAGTGAAATTATCATTGGACCGGTATCGGGTGGCCGTGCAGGTAAAGTTCATTGCTATCTCAAGGCAGCATCATGCCGCGGATCATGAAAAACAGCATCGCCGCGAGAATTGCGGAAACCGGCACTGTAACAATCCAGGCGGCAGCGATTTTTAACAGGGCCGAACGCTTCACCAGTTCATGGTGGTAAACGCGTTTTAGTCCCCTGCGCTCTTTTTTCGTCAACTCGGCATCAGCTGTGCGATCTTTTAACTGCTGGAGCATCATTCGTTTATCCTCCAGGGCGGCGGTCTTGAAATCCTGTAGAAATTTCTCGACATCGGACTGGTCCCGACCCAGGTGATGTAAATGGATCTGCTCCACTACGCGCGAATAATTTCGCTTCAGGTACTCCCGCAAAAAGCCAACTCCAAATACCGCCCCGACTGCAATGTGGGTGGAACTCACCGGCAAGCCCATCTGCGTGGCAATAATCACCGTTATCGCGGCCGACAGGGCAATGCAAAAGGCGCGCATCTGATCGAGTTCGGTGATCTCCGAGCCCACCGTCCTGATCAACTTGGGCCCATACAAAGCCAGGCCCAGCGAAATACCCACGGCACCGACCATCATTACCCATAATGGAATTGATGCCTTGGTGGAAATGCCCCCGGTAGTTAATGCATCATTGATCGCGGCCAGCGGGCCGACCGAATTGGCAACGTCGTTGGCACCATGAGCAAAGCTCAACAGCGCCGCGGCGAAGATTAGTGGGGTCGTAAACAAGGAGTTGACCGCCTGTTTGTCATTCGATAATTTTGCGGACTTCCGCTCTACCCAGGGTTTGGCGATGGCAAACACAAATATCGCCACGCCTGCACCGATCATCAGCGCCGTGGATACATCAAACTTCCAGATTTTCTTCAATCCCTTGAGTGCCAGGTAGCTGGAAAATGCCAGCGCCATTATTGCCACCATTATCGGCACCATGCGTCTGGCTGCCTGCAGCATATCGGGTTTGTAGGTAATCGTGCGTTTCATCAAATACAGAAAGACCGCCGCGATGAGGCCGCCTATCGCCGGCGAAATTATCCAGCTCGCCGCAATTTGCCCCATCTTGTCCCAGTTGGCCACCTCCCAGCCGCCGGCAGCAATACCGGCCCCCAGCACTCCACCGACAATAGAGTGCGTTGTCGATACCGGCGCACCGATGGCCGTTGCGACATTCAACCACAAGGCCCCAGCCAGCAATGCCGCCATCATCAGCCAGACGAAAACCTCGGTACTTTGGATATTGGCTGGATCAATAATACCTTTCTTGATCGTACTCACTACGTCACCACCTGCTATCAATGCACCCGATGCCTCAAACACCGCGGCAATTACGATGGCACCGGCCAGCGTTAGCGCTCGCGAGCCAACGGCAGGGCCGACGTTATTGGCGACATCGTTGGCACCGATGTTGAGCGCCATGTAGCCGCCGATCATGCCGGCAACGATCAGCATCGGGCTGACTGTGCCGCGTGAACTGATATAAAGAATGATGCCGACTATAAATAATATTGAAACGCCCAGGCGCAGGATTTCCTGGCGATTTACCCAGGTAGCCGCCTCGATCCGCTGAATTTTCTCAAGTTCCATCAGTACTCCCCCGACTGGATATTGACTCACATCCGATCCAATTTATACCCGTCAAGTTACCGATTATTAACCTGGATCAATTAAATGGAGTTTATTCACTTGATTGCACACAGGGATATCGTCAGGCGGAGTGATTGGGGCATCAGAGCAAGCGCCGAGCCTGGGATCTACACGATAAGTCATCGAAGCTGGGACGAATCTAGAGGAGTCCAGAGCAAGGAATCCACATAGAAACGCCGATTCTCAACGAAAAGCAGGAAAAGTGTGCGTCCCTTCCGAGTCACATCCCTTCCGAGGCCCTTGCTAGGCAGCCAGAAATATTCAAGGGGCAGTTGGTCCTGGCGCGCAAGATTTTGCCTCGATTTCCACGCAGTACGGGTTTCATCCAGGTTTCGATTGGCGGATACAACCAGCTTAACGGCCTCGACCGGTCCGTTTATACTGTGGTGACATAATTTTCGCTGGTAATTATTAAATGGCCCATTTCCACAAGCGCTATCATACTCCCGGAACGGCTCCGGGCACTTTGCACCAGCAGGATAAAACAACCGGCGTACCGCTAAAAATATCCCTGACCGATTATACCGCGAGCGATTTTAGCGAACTGGTTCTGGCCGAGCCTGAAGAGTGCCGGGCGCACCTGGAGAGCGATAGCCTGACCTGGATACACGTGCAGGGCGATGCCGCGCCCGACACGCTGCGCCAACTGGGTAAACTGTTTGGCCTGCATCACCTGGCACTGGAAGACGTGATAAATACCGGCCAACGTCCCAAGGTCGATGACTACAACGACCAGCTCTTCGTGGTGATGGCTCACCCGGTGATGGGTGCGGATTCCAGCGACCTGGAAATGGAGCAGCTTAGTGTTTTTGTCGGGCAGAATTTTGTGGTGAGCTTTCATCCGGGGGCAAGCGATCCCTTCGATCCGATTCGGACTCGATTGCGGGATCATTCGGGCCGGCTGCGTGAACGAGGGGCCGATTATCTGTTCTATGCCTTGATAGACCTGGTTATTGATGAGGGCTTTCCGCTACTTGAACGGATTGGGGACGAGAGGGATCTGCTCGAGGAGCGGCTATTCGACACCCCGACGCGTGCTTCCATGCAGGAACTGCATCGACTCAAGCGCACCATGCTGCTGCTACGGCGCAAGCTGTGGCCGCAGCGCGAAGTGCTGAACAACCTGGTGCGCGATGAAAGCGGGATTATCGTTGCGGAAAACAGCGTTTACTTTCGCGATTGCTATGACCATACGATCCAGATTATCGACCTGATCGAAACCAGCCGCGAAACGGTTACCAGCTTGATGGATATCTACCATTCGAGTGTCAGCAATCGGCTTAACGAAATCATGCGGGTTTTGACTATTATCGCGACGATCTTTATTCCGCTAACCTTCATCGTCGGCGTCTATGGGATGAACTTCGACAACAGCGATAGTCCCTGGGCCATGCCCGAATTGCGTTGGTACTACGGTTATCCACTGGTGTGGATATTGATGATCGGAGTGCTGGTTGGTATGGCGAGCTATTTCAGACGCAAGAAATGGTTGTGATTACAGGCGCCGCAGGCGATGGCTCCTGAACAGGAAAGCACCCCATATCAGCAAACCGACGGTGCAAACCAGTGCAAGCACTATGTGCTCGTAATGCTGTATGTCGCCGAGCACAAGCTCCACGGCGTGGCCGAAGTAGAATCCCGCCAGGCCGATGACCAGCGCCCAGAGTCCTGCGCCTGAAATGTTGAGCAGGGTGAACTTCAGGTAAGAGATGTTGCTCATGCCGATTACAAAGGGTGTGACCGTGCGCAGGCCGTAGAGAAAGCGGAAGCCGAGTATCAGCAATACCGGGTATTTATCCATGATTCGATACACTCGCTGCGAGCGCGCCTGCCAGTCGGGGTGGCTGGCGAGGAATTTCGGGCCGTAACGGCGACCAAGAAAGAAGTACAGCTGGTCGCCAGACAGCGTCCCGGCAAAGCCGCAGACGATCACCCAGCCCAGCGACAGGTAGGCCAGGTGAGCCGCCACGCCGCCCAGCACCATGACGGTTTCGCCCTCGAAAAAAGTCCCAACCAGCAGGACCGGGTAACCATATTCCGTTAGCAGGGACTCGAGCATGGCGCTATGCTACCTGCACGCCGCGAAATAGCCAGTCTGGCGGCATCGTCGGCCGTCAGAAGTTGTGGCATGATCCATGCGGACCAGAACGTTATGCCGGTCGATGTGATTTGCTGACGCGGCTTGATGACGATCCGTTCAATAAAGGAGTACCGCCAGGTGGACAATGCATGGTTACTGTTGATTGCCCATTTCGCGCTGGCCATCGTAAGCGCGGGGCACGCGCTGCTTTATAAACGTGATCCGCGCTCGGCGCTGGGATGGATAGCGGTATCGCTCGCTTACCCGATACTCGGCCCGCTGCTGTACTATCTGTTTGGTATCAATCGCTTGCGCACCCGCGCCCATCAACTCAAAGGCTCACCGCGCAAGCGTCTTAAACTTCGCTACGAACGACCGGAAGCAAAGGATGGCGTCGACCTGGAAGACATTCCGCCAGAGCTGGACGCGGATCCCGTGCTTTCCGCGCTGGCGCGCTCGTCGGCCGCGGTGACGCATCGGTCGCTTTCCTGTGGCAACTTGATACAGCCATTCTTCGAGGGCGAGACTGCCTACGCGGCCATGTTGCAGTCAATCGACCGGGCGCGGCACTCGGTGTGCCTGGCGACCTATATTTTTGACACCGATAACACCGGTCGGGCCTTTGTCGAGTCACTGGCGGCAGCGCAGGCACGCGGTGTCGAAGTGCGTGTGCTGCTCGATGGCATCGGCGAATTTTATTCCTTTCCCCGCGCCGGTACCCTGTTAAAACGACGGGGTGTCAAGGTCGCGCGCTTCGTTCCGCCACGCGTTTTTCCGCCCGCGATTCACATCAATCTGCGCAATCATCGCAAGCTACTGGTGGTCGACGGTGGCATCGGGTTCACCGGCGGTATGAATATTGGCGATCGACACTTGAGCCATTCGTCGAGCGCCAGCATGACCACTGCGGATATCCATTTCCAGGTCGAGGGACCGATCCTCGAGCAGATGCAGGCGGTGTTCAACGAGGACTGGTTTTTTGTCGCCGGCGGGGCAGGCCTGCCATCACCTGCGAGTCCCGGTGCAACAGGTACCGCGATCTGTCGAGCCATCACCGACGGGCCGAATGAGGATCTTGGTAAACTCGCAATGATCATGACCGGCGCGGTCGCCCTTGCGCGCGAACGCGTGGCTATCATGACGCCCTATTTTCTGCCACCACCCGAACTCATCAACGCATTGCAGGCGGCCGCGTTGCGCGGGGTCGACGTCAGCATCGTATTGCCCGGCAAGTCCAACCAGCCACTGGCGCATTGGGCTGCGCGCAACATGTTATGGGAGTTACTGCAATACGGTGTGCGGATCTACTACCAGCCCGCACCTTTTGCGCACAGCAAGTTACTGCTGATCGATGATAGTTATGCTCATATCGGTTCTGCCAATATCGACCCCAGGAGCCTGCGCCTGAACTTCGAACTGGTACTGGAAGTGTTCCAGCAGGAATTTGTCGCCGAGCTGGGCGACCATTATCAACGGATTAAATCGATTTCGCGCGAAGAATCACTCGAAGGGGTTGATGGTCGGCCACTGCCGGTGCGTATTCGCGATGCCACAGCCTGGTTATTTTCGCCCTATCTTTAGAACTCGGGTTGGCAGCAACGGGAACCGGGTGAGGCTTCGGCCCAGCTTCAGGAACGGTCCAGGTGTTGCCGAATGGCAAGACGGATTTCCTGCCAGGCGAGTTCCATGTGTTCGTCGAGGATACGGCGTACGGCCTGTTCCAGCGCGGGGTTGTCAGCCAGCGGGTCGTGGACGAGTGCAGCCGCCTCGGCAGGATCGAAGGTGATTTCCTGCGAGTCGGTGTGACTTGCACTCAGCGGTGGATCGTCGGCCAGGCCCAGGTCGGAAAGCGTTATCTCGATACCGCTTTCGATCAAATCGTCGAGTACCGGAATATCGTCTTGGTCACTCATATTCTAATCGCTTAAAGATTGACGTGTTTCAGAGGATAACCACGCTCCTTGTAGTAACTGTAATGTGCGCGCGCCTGCGCCTTGTTGTCTTCGGTAACCAGCTCGATAACACGTTCGAACTGGGCGAAATAATTCGGCACCGAGGTCGACAGATTGATCAACAACTGTCTTTCGCCAGCAGGGTCGGGATTGTCATGAATCAGGATCGGTGTGACAAAATCATCACTTTCCTCGATGTCGTGCGGCACGAAACTGTCGTCGACAAAAGTCCACAGGCGTTTGTC